>Ga0209396_1001073_pt1 | contig 31094 bp, 21 predicted proteins | sample GOMGulsemesocosm_6_FD_184638 | JGI IMG/M metagenome (GOLD analysis project Ga0209396, IMG submission 184638) | Methane-oxidizing microbial communities from mesocosms in the Gulf of Mexico - GOM8C Gulf of Mexico (SPAdes) (version 2) | ecosystem: Environmental > Aquatic > Marine > Cold seeps... | reverse complement strand
GGCTAATATATTGATTGGCATGTTTCTCCATAGTATTTACATCAATATATTTGATACCACCATTGGTATCACTTTGTTCGGCATAACGCATAATATCATTTGATATCAGCATCATGGCATTCCATGGTCTGATTCTATAAGGGGATTGCCCTTCAACGTGCTCTTTCTCATTATCCAAGTTATATGAAAAATCCCATTCTTCTGCTAAATATTTACACAACAAACGACCAGCATTGATATGCAGTGCTTCTGAAACCTCAATACTTGGATCGTTAATATTGGGAAGAATACAAATGCCACTAGTAAAAATAGGCTCAAAAACAAAGTTCTGTCCGTGAGTAGCAATTTCTTTTTCAGAACGAATATCAAAAGTTTTGCTCATATAAGAATATTGTTGAGCTAAACCAAATTCTGACGCCATGCCTGAGCCGGTACCGCCCCCGGCACTAAAGATATAAAAATATAAACGGGATTGATTTGCTTTGATGCCACAAGAGTCGATAAGGTAGGAATGAATGAATTGCCAGTCGGCATTGTTAAAGTGTTCTGTTTCTTTGTTAAGGATCATCTTAGCGAGATATTGCCCAAGTATAGGTGCATTACCAGCGCCACCAGCGTGAACTTCAGATAAATCCATTATTTTTAGCTTGCTATAATCATCGAGAAAATCTTTATCGTAACTCTGTGAAGAGTAGCGAATTCTTCCTTCGATATCTTTATCTAGATCACCGAGCATAACTAGTGGTTCAATTAAAAAAACCGGTTTATTTGACTTTTTATCCTGCAATTTTAAGCTACGTTTTATCCACTTTAATGAACTGCCTTCACGCTCTTTGGCTTTTTTCATTTCGTTATGGAATTCGTTTAAGTAATAATTACGAGCACTGTGCACTAAGGAAGCTACATCTAACGCTATGTTTGAGCCGCACCGTCCTAAGCCTATTAGACAAACAGAGGGAAAAGGTTGTGATTTTTTTAATTCAGTTTCTTGGTCATGAGGGGTAGGGTATACCTCATCACGTAGAGTATCTAAATTGGTTAAAATACGTGATAAGTCTTTTTCTGTAAAATAGAGATGTGTTGGATCTGAAGACTTATTTGAATTTTTTTCTGCTTTTACTATGATGTCAAAATCATCACTGGGGGCTGTGTTAGATGAACTAGCGATAACCGGTTTTTTTTTAGTATTCGCTTGAGGTTTTTTGACTGTTGTTTGTGTTGTTTGTGTTGTTTTTGCCGCAGTGTTTTTGGTTTTCATCCCTAATCTCCGTGAGGTTTTACTAATTAGCTCAATAAATATAGGATAGAAACTAGGAAATAGCCCAAAAAAAAGTCAAGTTATTCAAACTATTAATTCATAACTCTGTTTTAGCTGTCGATATTAATTCTTCGCTATTGAACACTTCCTTGTGTCAAATTAACTTACATTAGGTAAATAAGCAGAGCTCAGGTTAACTATTACCTCTTGTTAAGATTTACCAGCGTTGAAGATAGCTCAGTGATTACTTGGCTATCTTCTATGGTTGATGGTATTTCAATTTCTTGTCCATCAATCATTTGTCGTAATGTCTTCCGTAAAATTTTACCTGAGCGAGTTTTTGGTAATCGATTAATAATTAATAAGTGCTTTAGTGAGGCAATAGCACCAATATCACTGCGGATTTTTTGTTTTAGCTCTTTAACTAGGTCTTCATCACTCGTGGTAATACCATTTTTAACCACCACTAGACCTAGCGGGACTTGGCCCTTTAACGCGCAATGAATACCAACAACAGCGCACTCTGCCACGGCTGGATGATCTGACAAAACTTCTTCCATTTCACCAGTTGATAACCGGTGACCAGCCACATTGATAACATCATCTGTGCGACCCATGATAAACAAGTAGCCATCGTCATCTATATAACCACCATCACCTGATACATAATAACCTGGGTAAGTTGATAAGTAGCCTGAAGTTAACCGTTGAGGATCACGATAAATAGTTGCTAAACAACCAGGGGGCAGTGGTAATTTTATTGCCACACTACCTTGTATTCCTGCTGGAACTTGTTGCCCTTGTGCATCAAGAATCTTTACATCAAATCCCGCTACAGGAAAACCTGCAGAGCCAGCTTTGGTTGCTATTTTGTTGCCGTTACCGTCATCTAGTGGTGTGCTGGCAATTGCCCAGCCTGTTTCTGTTTGCCACCAATGGTCTATCACAGGTAAGTGAGTTTTTTCTTTCAGCCAGTGGTAGGTCGCGGGATCCAGGCGCTCACCGGCAAGAAACAAGCGTTTTAATGATGATAGATCATAATCTTTAATGAAGTCTCCGTCGGGATCTTCTTTGCCAATAGCGCGAAAAGCGGTAGGGGCGGTAAATAAAGCATTAACTTTATATTCGCTACAAACTCGCCAAAACGCTCCTGCGTCAGGAGTCTTAATTGGTTTCCCTTCATAAACTATGGTGGTGCAACCGGCCATTAAGGTGCCATAAATTATATAGGAGTGGCCAACAACCCAGCCGACATCAGAAGCAGCCCAAAAGGTATCTCCTTGGTTCATGCCATAAATATTTTTCATACTATAAAGCATTGCAACCGCATGACCGCCGTTATCTCTGACTACGCCTTTTGGCTTACCTGTGGTACCTGAGGTATATAAGATATAAAGAGGATCGGTACTTTTAACGGCAACAGGCGGAATTTCTACAGCAACATCCATTTGTGATTGCCAATCAACATCTCTGGGCTCAATTAATGGCGCAACTTTTTCAGGTCTTTGGTAAATAATACAGTTATTTGGTTTGTAGCTAGCAATCTGGATTGCTTCGTCAATTAACGGCTTATAAGGAATAACTTTCGCAATTTCAATACCGCAACTAGCACTGACAATGACTTTAGGCTCAGCGTCATTGATACGCACCGCAAGCTCATTCGCAGCAAAGCCACCAAATACAACCGAGTGTATTGCTCCTAATCTTGCGCAAGCTAACATAGCAATAGCAGCTTGTGGGATCATTGGCATATAGATAAGTACACGATCCCCCTTAGTAATGTTTTGAGATCTGAGTACATCAGCAAATTTTGCCACTAAGCTAGTTAGCTCATGGTAAGTAAATTTTTGTTTTTGACCCGTGACCGGTGAATCATAAATCATAGCGACTTGTGAGCCTCTACCTTGCTCCACATGAAAATCCAAAGCAAGGTAACAGGAGTTTAATTCTCCATCGGCAAACCAATCATGCCAAGAATTGTTATTTGTTGATAAAATTGTTTGTGGCTCCTTATACCAAGCAACAAGCTTGGCTTGTTGCTGCCAGTAGTTTTCGGGGGAGTTTATTGCTAACGCTTGCTGTTCACTGTACTTCATTATCTGACCTTAGTTTTTTCATTATAAGTACACTTTAAGACTGTCGACAAAATAAGCCAATTAGACTTTTGGCTAATATTTAGGCCTGTTCAACGTTTTTATTTTGAACTTGCTTGTTATGCGGTTGATTTTATTATGAAACATTATTATTTTAGACTGCTAATCTTATTTAAATATAAAAATATAACTTTGTAATCAATATAAATATCAGGAGTGGTAAAGTGAAGGTGATTAAAACTGTCGACAATTCTGTAGGGGTATTATAAAAATGGGCAAACGGAGGGGAGTTAGTATTATAGGACAGCATTTACCATTAATTATTAAAATAATCTGAACTCTGGATGTTGAGTAAGTGCTGCTCATCCAAAGTTCAGGTTAATATAGCTATTAATAATAAAGGCTAATAGTATGTTTGCTGAGTCATCACCTAGACATTTACCGGCATCTGATAATGCACAGCATCAAAGTCACCAATTGGGTCTTTATGTAGATAGGCTCTTACAAAGCTCATGCCCATCTTTTTCATCACACCAATAGAACCGAGGTTATCTGCTACCGCTAATGCAGATACATGGGTGATGTCTGAATTGGTAACAACTGCATCTTTAATCGCTATTGCGGCCTCTGTCGCGTAGCCTTTTCCCCAAGAGCATTGAAAGAAGCGCCAGCCTAACTCTAAATCCTTAAAATTTGGCGAGTCAGTAAAAAATGCCATAGGGCGAATCAAAACCCAGCCTAAATATTCATTGCTTACTTTGTCAGAAACTTGCCATATTCCCCAACCTTTATTACTGTCTCGATACTTTTCCATTCGTGGAATAAAAGTACTGTTAACTTGCTCCATATTAGTGGGAGTACCACCGTTAAGATATTTCATCACTGCAGGGTCTTGATCTATTTTCCATAATGCTTGGGCATCTTCGGCTCCCATAAGACGGAAGGTGAGTCGGGCAGAGTCGGGTACTTGCTTTGTTTTCGTTGTTTTGGTCGTCATAAATGATCCTTTGTTTATGGAGGCTAGGTCAGCTAATTATTCATTATCTCTCAGACAATTTGAGGATGATAAGGGGATAGTCGCCGTGATTATTTTAAGCAGTAAAATCTAAAATAATTTTTACTGCTTACTCGCGAATGTATTTAACTTACTTCGTTATTAGCTAATCGGTACTTAGTGCTGACTTTCTAACAAGGGTTTTAAAAATCGAGCCGTATGTGACGTTGCATGATTAGCGACGTCTTCAGGGGTTCCCGCCACTAAAATTTCACCACCACCAGAGCCACCCTCAGGACCTAAATCTATAATCCAATCAGCTGTTTTTATTACATCTAAGTTATGCTCAATCACAACTATGGTATTACCGTGGTCACGTAACCGATGAATAACATGCATTAGCTGTTTAATATCGTGGAAATGCAAACCAGTAGTAGGCTCATCTAAGATATATAAGGTTTTACCAGTATCACGTTTGGATAATTCTTTAGATAACTTAATACGCTGCGCTTCACCACCTGAGAGAGTTACCGCCGATTGACCTAATTTAATATAGCCTAAACCAACATCAAGCAAGGTTTGCAATTTGCGCTTCACCGCAGGGATTGGTTTGAAAAACTCAAAGGCATCTTCAATAGTCATATCTAATACTTCATGAATATTTTTACCCTTATATAATACTTCTAATGTTTCACGGTTATAGCGCTTACTTTTACACACATCACAAGGCACATAAACATCAGGTAAAAAGTGCATTTCAACCTTGATCATGCCATCACCTTGACAAGCTTCACAACGGCCACCTTTAACATTAAAGCTAAAACGGCCTGATTTATAACCTCGAGAACGTGATTCTTGCGTAGCTGAAAAGATATCACGAACCGCAGTGAAAATACCTGTATAGGTGGCAGGGTTAGAGCGTGGCGTCCTACCTATTGGACTTTGATCAATATCAATAACTTTATCTAAATGCTCTAAACCTTTGATACTTTTATAAGGGGCAGGTTCATCAACGGTAGCACCATTGAGTTCAATATGGGCTAACTTGTATAAGGTGTCATTAATTAGGGTTGATTTTCCAGAGCCTGAAACTCCAGTAATACAAGTCATTAAACCCGTTGGAATAACTAAATCGACATTTTTTAAATTATTGCCGCTGGCACCTTTTAATTTTACCACCGCTTTTTTATCAAAGGGATGACGTTTTTTCGGTATTTCAATGCACTCGACACCAGAAAGATATTTTCCCGTTAATGAGTCTTTGCAAGCCAATATGTCATGCACAGTACCTTGGGCAATAATTTCGCCACCATGAACACCTGCACCAGGACCAATATCGATAACAAAATCTGCAGCGCGAATGGCATCTTCATCATGCTCAACCACAATCACGGTATTACCTAAATCACGTAAATGTATTAGTGTGCTTAATAAACGTTCATTATCACGCTGATGTAAACCGATAGATGGTTCGTCAAGCACATACATTACCCCGACTAAGCCGGCACCAATTTGGCTGGCAAGACGAATTCGCTGTGCTTCACCACCTGATAACGTATTAGCGCCACGTGATAAGTTTAAGTAATTAAGACCTACATTGACTAAGAAGCCTAAACGCTCGTTAATTTCTTTAAGTATTTTCTCTGCAACTTGCCCTCTTTGGCCAGTCAGTTTCAAGCCTTGAAAAAAGGCGAGGGCATCACTAATGGCATATTCTGCCACTACTGGTAATGGCGTTTCACCAATAAAAACATTACGAGCCTCTAACCGTAAACGACTACCATTACAATCAGGACAGTGATGTGAGTTAAGATATTTTCCTAATTCTTCACGTACTGCGTTTGATTCAGTTTCTTTATAACGACGCTGCATATTATTGACGATGCCTTCAAAAGGGTGTTTACGCACCACTACATCACCACGGTCGTTCATGTATTTAAATTCAATCTCTTGCTCACCGCTGCCATAAAGTACGACTTTTTGCGCTTCTTTAGATAACTTATTAAAAGGTTTATCTACTTTAAATTTATAGTGGTCAGCAAGAGCTTGTAACATTTGAAAGTAATAAAAATTACGTTTGTCCCAGCCACGTACAGCGCCGTCAGCTAAGCTTAAGTCTTCATTGGCAATCACGCGACTGCTATCAAAATATTGCTCAATACCTAAACCATCACACGTTTGACAGGCTCCAGCAGGATTATTAAAAGAGAATAAACGAGGCTCTAGCTCTTGCATGCTGTAACCACAGTGTGAACAAGCAAAGTTCGCAGAAAAGAGTAACTCTTCTCGCTCGGGTTCATCCATAAAGGCAACTTTGGCGGTACCTGAAGTCAACCCTAAAGTGGTCTCAAATGACTCTGAAAGACGTAATTGAATATCATCACGGACTTTTAAACGATCAACAACAACCTCTATAGTATGTTTCTTTTGAAGCTCAAGTGTTGGAGGATCGGATAAATCACAAACTTCACCATCAATACGTGCACGGATAAAACCTTGAGCGGCTAAGTTATCAAGTAGTTTTACATGTTCACCTTTACGGTCTTGCACAATAGGGGCAAGCAACATCACCTTTGTGCCTTGCTCAAGCTCCAGTACTTTATCAACCATTTGTGAAACAGTTTGCGCGGCTAGCGCTTGCCCATGGTCAGGGCAGCGAGGCTCACCAACGCGGGCATAAAGTAAACGCAAATAATCGTAAATCTCTGTGATTGTACCTACGGTTGAACGAGGATTATGAGAGGTTGATTTTTGCTCAATGGAAATAGCAGGCGATAAACCTTCAATGTGATCAACATCAGGTTTTTCCATTAAGGATAAAAATTGTCGGGCATAGGCTGAAAGTGATTCGACATAACGACGCTGCCCTTCAGCATAGAGTGTATCAAAGGCCAGAGACGATTTTCCAGAGCCAGAAAGACCAGTAATAACCACGAGTTTATCCCGAGGAATGGTTAAACTAATGTCTTTGAGGTTGTGTGTACGAGCCCCTCTAACTTCAATACTTTTCATGCGTTTTTAACTCAAATATCGATAAAATTGAACCGACTATTATGGCATACAAATCTTGGTATAAAAACCAATCTGGCGCATAATAGCAAAATAAACTGTTTATTTTTACAGTGTTCTGTGTGAGCTATAAAAATGAAGAAATGTTGATATATTATTATGCCGATTAAGCAAAATTTAGCATGATGGCCAAGCGACCTAGTGCTTACCCCGTCTGTTTTTATTGTTGGGATTTTGTTGTGTTACTTTGCGTGCTAAACTAGCGGCAATTTTTCCCGCGTTCTTCATTTTACTTTAGGTTTTAGCAACGTTATGAGTGTTTCAGGTTTAAACCGTATAGAGAAAAAAGCAGCCTTTTCCTTAGCCAGTGTTTTTGGCGTGCGCATGTTAGGTTTATTTATGATTTTACCCGTGTTTGCCATTTATGGTGAACAGTTAACGGGTTATAGCCCCCTTTGGCTAGGTTTAGCTATTGGTGCTTATGGCTTAACACAGGCGCTATTACAAATTCCAATGGGCATTCTTTCTGATAAGTTTGGTCGAAAACCTATCATTCTTGCAGGCTTAGTGGTATTTCTTATTGGTAGTATTGTTGCTGCCATGTCAGACACTATTTATGGTGTTGTACTCGGTCGAGCCATTCAAGGTATGGGCGCTATTGCGAGTGCAATCTTAGCGTTAGCTGCTGATTTAAGCCGTGAAGAGCAGCGACCTAAAGTAATGGCAACTATAGGTATGTTTATTGGTTTATCATTCACATTTGCTATGATTTTAGGGCCTATTGTGGCTGATTCTTTTGGTTTGAGTGGTTTATTCTGGTTTACCGGTTTATTAACTATTTTAGCTATGGCATTGATTCAATTTATGGTGCCTAACTCTGTTAATAAGGCGCCGCGAGGTGATCTTGTTGCTTTGCCTGAACAAATTACCCGATTAATTCGTCACCCACAATTATCACGTTTAAATTGGGGCGTTTTCATATTACATATGGCATTAACTGCTTGTTTTATCACCTTGCCCAAACAGTTTGTTGCCAGCGGTTTAGCCCTTGAAGATCATTGGAAAATATACTTGCCAGCATTGCTTGGGTCTTTCTTTTTGATGGTACCTTTTATGATTTTTGCTATTAAGAAACAAAAAGAAAATCCAATGTTTAGCGCTGCAATTGCTCTGTTAGCAGGGGCATTATTTTTACTTTGGCTACTGCCCTCTGGTTTTTGGAGTCTGGTCTTATCTATTGTCATCTTTTTTACCGCTTTTAATTACTTAGAGGCAACGATGCCATCAATTTTATCGCGTATAGCACCTGCTGGGGTAAAGGGTAGTGCTATGGGCGTTTATTCAAGTAGCCAATTTTTAGGTGCTTTTGTAGGGGGAATTGTTGGTGGTTATATTGTCAGTCAGTATAGCGAAAATACTATTTTCTTAGTAATGGCAATAGTAACTGTTATTTGGTTAATAATAAGTTTTGGCATGCAGCCATTAAAAAAATCAAAAAGTTTCAGCTTTGCTACCAATATTACCTGTGAAGAAGAAGCTGATAAAATGGCTGAGCAATTAATCAATATGCCAGGTGTTATCGAAGCAACGCTAGTGCATACAGAAGCGGTCGCTTATTTAAAGGTTGATGTTAAAGTGGTTGATTTACTCGCTGTTAAAGCTTTATTACAAGGCTAGCTATACAAGAATTAGTTTGAATGCTAGCTCAGAATGCTGATTTATTAATAGCCCCAATAAGTTTCGTCAAGTTACTTAATAGGGCTATATTTTTTGAGTCAAGCAAATTGAAAAAAACGCGCTAAACTTAAGTTACTTACCTCTGTATTTTAAGCGTGGTTAACATGTCAAATCATCATACTTACAAAAAAATTGAAATGGTTGGCTCTTCTACAACAAGTATTGAAGATGCCATAGAAAATGCTTTGGCTGAGTGCCATAAAACCATTAAAAATATGGATTGGTTTGAAGTTACCGAAACTCGAGGTCATATCGCTAATGGTAAAGTAGGCCACTACCAAGTAACGTTGAAAATAGGCTTTAAAATTGAATCGAGTTAACCTAAGGTCACTGATTTTAGAGTGTTGGCTAAACTAAGTTAATTGAGTTTAGCTATATAATCTTCTAGCTTATTTCTACCAAGTATTACTTCAATATCATCGTCTTGCTGCTTGCCAATTAATGCCATGCCCATAGGTGATTGCGGAGTAATTACGGTAATATTTTGTTGCCCATGCTGACAACGAAATCCGCCAGCGGCAGGGCCAATGAAAAACCAATGATTAGTTTTGCTATCTGCTGATAGTTGCACTAAAGCGCCCAAAGTCACAATGCTATTTTCATCAAAATCAAGCAGGGTTAATGTTTGATAGGCATCAATTGCCTGTTGAAATTCAGTTACTCGTTTAGATTGCCCCTCGGCTAAATAACTCGCTTCAATCGCCAAGGTATCATATTGCGTTTCAGCAACACTTTGATCATCAACTGCAGCAGCATGTGCCTCATTAGCTGCTTCTATGGCTTGTTGGAGTTCTTTTGTGAGTGCAGTGACAACCACATCAATGAGTTCTTTTTTATTGATCATATTTTATATTTATACCGAAATTTCAAAAGGATAATAATCTTTCTAATTTATTAGAGTGGGGTATACATCATTTATTTTCAAGGAATGTCAACGAGCCGCTATTATCATAACTTGTGTTTTTAGCTAAATGCCAGTAGATTAATGAATCTATATCAACTGGTACGACCAATCGCAGAGCATAATTATGACAACAACTGCCTACCCACATTTATTAGCGCCATTAGACCTTGGCTTTACCCAACTAGCTAACCGTGTCCTTATGGGATCCATGCACACCGGCCTAGAAGAGGAACGTGGCGGCTTTGCTAAGCTAGCTGCCTTCTATCAAGCGAGAGCTAAAGGCGGTGTAGGCTTGATTGTTACCGGTGGTGTAAGTCCGAATTTCCGAGGAAGAATTGAGCCTTTTGGTAGTGAGTTAAGCCATTTTTGGCAAACCAATAAACACAAACAAGTCACTGATGCAGTACATAAGTACCCAACCAAAATTTGTTTACAGTTATTGCATACTGGTCGATACGCTTATCATCCTTTTGGTGTAGCTCCGAGTAAAATTAAATCTCCGATTTCACCTTTCACCCCTAAAGCAATGTCGGCAAGACAAATTAAATCAACCATTAAAGATTATGCTTATGCTACTAAATTGGCGGCAAAGGCGGGTTATGATGGTGTTGAAATTATGGGATCTGAAGGTTACTTAATCAACCAATTTGCTTGTGTAAGAACTAATAAACGAACAGATGAGTGGGGCGGCAGCATTGAAAATAGAATGCGCTTAGCTATTGAAACAATTAAAGCAGTACGTGCAACCGTTGGCGAAAAATTCATTATTATCTTTCGATTATCTATGCTTGATTTAGTTGAAGGTGGCAATACTTGGGATGAAGTAGTTACTATGGCCAAAGCGGTAGAAAAAGCTGGCGCAACGTTAATTAATACTGGTATTGGTTGGCATGAAGCTCGTGTTCCGACCATAGTAACCTCAGTGCCAAGAGCTGCGTTTACTTGGGTAACCGAGAGAATGAAGCAAGAAGTTTCTATTCCGCTAATAACTACTAATCGTATTAATACCCCTGATGTTGCAGAAGAAGTACTTGCTTCTGGGCAGGCTGATATGGTCTCTATGGCAAGGCCTTTCTTAGCTGATGCTAATTTTGTTAATAAGGCTGCAGACAACAAATCAGATGAAATCAATACCTGTATTGGTTGTAACCAAGCTTGTTTAGATCATGTGTTTGAGCAAAAACGTGCCTCTTGTTTAGTAAACCCTATGGCGTGTTATGAAACCGAACTGGTACTTGAAAAAGCGCCAAAAGCTAAAAAATTAGCGGTAATCGGTGCAGGACCTGCAGGTTTAGCCTTTAGTGTTTATGCTACCCAGCGTGGTCATCAAGTTGAGCTATTTGACAAAATTGGCGAAATTGGTGGTCAGTTTAATGTTGCTAAACAAGTGCCAGGTAAAGAAGAGTTCTTCGAAACATTACGTTATTTTACCAAACAACTTAGCTTGCATGATGTAAAGGTTCACCTTAACAACGAACAAAGCGCAGAAAAATTATTAGCAGCGGGTTTTGATGAAGTAATCTTAGCTACAGGTATCAAACCAAGGAAGCTTGATATCAAAGGTTTAGAAGAGGGTTTTGCCAGCAATAAAGTACTGACTTACTTGCAGGTGTTACGGGATAAAGTTGTGGTGGGTAATGATATTGCTATCATCGGCGCTGGTGGTATTGGTTTTGATGTTGCTACTTACCTGTCTGAAAAGTCATTAACCAATGATCCTGAAGCTTGGCTTAAAAACTGGGGCGTTGATAAGAGTTACCAGCAAAGCGGAGCATTACTTAATAAACAAGACATCCCTAAACATAATCCAACGCGAAATATTACCTTATTACAGCGTAAAACCACTAAAGTGGGCAAAGGTTTAGGTAAAACTTCTGGCTGGGTTCATCGTGCTAACTTGGTTAAACAAGGCGTCAATATGGTTGCTGGTGCAAGTTATAAAGCTATAACCGATAAAGGTTTAGTTATTGAAGTTGATGGCAAAGAGCAGCTACTTGAAGTTGATAATATCATTATTTGTGCAGGACAAGAGTCTAATCGAGACTTGCAACAAGCGTTGGTTGATGGTGGTTTACCTGTGCATCTAATTGGAGGCGCTAATGTTGCCAGTGAACTCGATGCCAAACGCGCAATACGCCAAGCTGCTGAATTAGCCGTGCAAATTTAGGCGTAATTTACGTCTATCTACCGAGATATCAGTAGTTAACCGAAGAAAAATGCTATATTTCTTCGGTTTATTATTGATATACTGCCCCGAATTAATTTTTTTTAGATAGAGCACAGTGCAAGAAATAATTGTCGATGGCGGTGATGTTGAATTTTTTACCACCCCTAAAGAATATAAACAGCAGTTGTTATCCCTTATTGAAGGTGCGCGTCGACGTATTTTCATTACTGCCTTATATCTACAAGATGATGAGGCGGGTCGAGAAATCCTTCATGCCTTATATCAAGCTAAAGCGAATTTCCCTACGCTAGATATTAATATCTTTGTTGACTTTAACCGTGGCCAACGTGGCTTAATTGGTGAAAAGGAGAGTTTAGGCAATCGTGCTCTGTATCTGAAATTAGCGCAAGACTATCCACAAACAATCAATATCTATGGTGTTGCTGTTAAGCGAAAGGAAGTCTTTGGTGTTTTACACCTTAAAGGCATGGTCTTTGACGATAAGCTCTTTTATACAGGGGCTAGTATCAATGATATTTATTTGCACCAAGGGGAGCGTTATCGGTTAGACCGTTACTGTACTATCAAAAGTATAAGATTAGCGGATAGCTTTTGTTATTACCTCAATGATACGTTTGTGAACTCTGGTCTTGCACCAATACTTAATCAAGAAATAATACCTGATGCATTAGAGCAGAAGAAAATCCTCGCGGCATTAAAATTACGTTTGAAGAAATCAGATTACCAGATTGAGCAACAGCAAAATCTAACTCAATCAAAACTTGTGAGTGAAAAAGCTTTTATCACGCCACTTGTTGGTTTTGGTAGGCGCAAAAATAAGCTCAATCAAACCACCCGTCATTTGGTGCAAAAAGCGCAAACGAATATCGTATTGTTTACCCCTTATTTTAACTTACCCCACCCCCTTGCCAGAGATGTGATTAGAGCATTAAAGCGTGGTGTTAAAATTACCGTTGTTGTTGGTGATAAAACGGCAAATGACTTTTTTATTAACAAACCTGAAGACTTTAGTACCATAGGCGCGATCCCCTATTTATATGAAATGTTACTTAAGCGCTTTGTTAAACGTTACCAAAGCTTTATCGATCAAGGACTATTGAATATTTACCTGTGGAAAGATAACGGTAATAGCTTCCACCTTAAAGGGTTACGAGTAGATGAACGTTATCATTTAATCACTGGCAGTAATTTGAATCCACGAGCATGGGCACTGGATTTAGAAAATGGTTTGCTTGTCGATGATGCGAGTAAACAGTTTTTACAAACAACTGATGATGAATTGCTAGGCATTTTAGTTAATACTACTAAGATCGCGCATTTTTCAGATATAGAATCGGTTAGTGATTACCCAGAAAAGCCGAAGAAATTGCTTAAAAGAATAAGGGTGTCCCAAATAGATAGAGTGTTAAAACGTTTTTTGTAGTCTGTACTCTTATATGCTCGTAAATCGTTAAGGTGAAAACTAAAAAGATTTTTTAGCTTGCACCCTGATTTCAAAACTATTAATTTCAGCATTGTTACTTTGTGGAAAGGCAAAGTCGATATGAATAATTGGGTGATTTCCGCCAGAATGTGGCGAATGTAACCGCAAACCAACTCCCATAGAGCCTAACCAACCACTTTCAATATTTTTAACCGTTGACTGACCATAGGTTCGGCCCACATCAACAAAAGCAACACCAGCTAAATCAAAAAGTTTAAACAAGTTAATCTCAGGGTAATATCTGATTTCAGAGCTGACTTTAATACTACTGTCCCCATGTTGATATTGTAAAGGGAAGCCACGTAATCCGGTATTTCCTCCCATAGTTACTGGGCGGTCTAGGTATTGATTTTTACTGACAACGTTGGCATTACCTAGATAAACACCCCAGCTTTTGTTTAGTTGATAAAAATACTCTCCCGTTAATTTAACTAATAAACGACTATTCCTTTGCTGATAAATATCATTGGCAAGTGCGAAGTCAAGTAATAGCAATGCATTGTTATGTATATTGAAGCCTTTCTTTACCCGCATTTTCCATATGCTCCATGCAGAGTTTTCTTTATTACCGTTGGCTAGACCTAATCTAGAGCTAAGTTGCCAGCCATGATTAAAGTCTTCTATCTGGGTAATCAAATGTACGTTAGTTAATTTTCGAAAATCTTTTTCTATGTATTCAAAAGCAAGCCATGGGTAGAGTAAATCACGACTTTCAGGGTGAATTGTTGTTAGTGGAGGACTAGTTAACTCACTAATTTCTTCAGGCGATATAGATGAAAAAGTGTGTTTGTTTTGTGTTACTCCAAAACGATACCTAAGTAAGTGACTTTCACTGTTAAAATTTAGCCAAGCGTAATTCAGCTCTTTATAACTTATATCATGTGCATAAATACTTTGATTTTGACCATTTTGAAAAAGAGTATCGTTTCTTGATTCCTCATTGAACCCTACGTTATAAGCCGTTTTTGTATGAAAGCCAGCAAATGCTTTATGTAAAAATAGGCTATATTGTTGGCCATCGTCATTATCGGCAAATCGTAACTTTACTGCAGTATTTTGTTTTTGAAAAAGTGGAATTGTTGCTAATACTTTGTAACCTGAACGCTGTGTATTTCGGTATGACTCTATTTCGGTATCTATGCCAAGGCCAAATAAATTTCTTTCTTTAATACCAAAACTATAAGTATTGATACCACCTTTTCGACCAAAGCTTACTGTGGGCATAAGTGACCAATTATCCCATGTAGTAATAGTGATGTTTTCAACTTCGTCATCACTGCTTACTTTGGCGTCCCTAAGATATCTTCGACTGCGTAAATGTCTTTCAAGCTCAGCCATATCGGCAAAGTTATTATTACATTTGTTTAGGAAAAACGTCGCTTCATTTTCTAGGGTGATAATTTTAGTATCAATGTGAATAGCATTAGCCCAGCGATGTAAAAAAGTAATGCCGTCTTCGTTTACATCAAAAATAGTTTGTGGCTTGAAAATAATATTGGGTTGAGGAGGATCGCAGCGATTACTTTCTTCTATTAACTCGATAAGTGGTTTATTTGTTATTTTTTTATTTTCAACACCTTTAAGTGAAGTCATATCTTTTTTTAAGGTATCATCTTCTTGCTCAGCAGAAAGGACAAAGCCAGGAGATATTGCTAATACTAAAGCTAGCGCTAACAATAATAGAGGTGTAGTTACTCTATTCTCCGAACAATTAAATGAGTAAAAGTTAATTGTTTTTGGAGATAAAAGATTATATTTTTTTATTTTTATTTTTATTAGTGTATTTAGTAGAAACTGCATTGCGTACCTTGTTTAAAGGGTAAAATAAGTAATCGTTTCAAATATTACTTATACCAACCGGACTCATTAATTCATCACTTAGCGAGAATTAAAAGGCTTAGAGGCAAGGCATAGATTGAAGAGAATGGTCTTCCCTTCTCAAAACTAATAACGCTGCATATATGCCTTTTAAGCTAGCCCTTAGGGAGCTAATTAGTAAACTGATAACTTCACAACATGAATGAAATATAGAATAACTATGTTTAACTCATTTTATTTGTTCAAGCTCGCTAATGTAACTCAAAGTTGGTCAATTTATTAATCCGCTTGGTATTATTTAACTATAGCGCTTACTGTTCAAATCAGTATTCTTATTTTTTAAAAAAGTTGAGTTAAAGCAAAGAGTCACAAAATATATGCCAAAGCTCAACGCGTATTAGTGCTTTGCCTTTTTAATATTATCAATATTATTAGCTTTTGCTTTATCGACCATTTTTTTAACTTGGCTTAGTAATAATTTAGCATCATAAACAATACCGTCTTTAATGGTATAATTAACACCACCCGCTCTGATCGGCTTATTATTTTCATCTAAACGAAAATGGCCTGTGCCATAAAGTACTTTAAAGTTACGTAGTGGATTCTCGCCAACTATCACTAAATCTGCTTTTTTACCCACGCGAATAGAGCCAATTTCGTCCGCCATGCCCAGCGCCTCTGCGCCATTAATGGTGGCTGACTGAATAACTTCTAAGGCATTAAAGCCCGCTTCTCGAAGTAACTCTAATTCTCGAATATAACTAAAACCATAGATTTTAAAGATATAACCAGAGTCAGACCCTACAGTTACACGACCACCGTGATTTTTATAATCATTAACAAAGCTCATCCATTGCTGATAATTTTTCTTCCACGCTATCTCATCATCTGTAGTCCAATCAAACCAATATGAACCATGAGCATTACGGCTAGGTTGGAAAAAGTCCCATAACGTAGGAAGAGTGTAACTCTTATGCCAATCAGCATTCATATCGCGCATCAAGTCACGGTTTGCTTCATAAATAGTAAATGTTGGGTTTAAGGTGAAATCTAAGCTAAGTAGCTCGTCTCGTACACTTAGCCATTTTTCACTATTCTTTTTAGCCGCTTGTTGCCATAAACGACCCGCTTCAGCAAATCGGTTTTGCTCATTATTGTAGTTATACTCTGGTGAGTAATTTTGGATGTGTTGATGTTCAAATAACGCTTCAGGTAAACCGTACCAATGTTCCATAGTCGTAAGTCCTAGGCGTGCAGAGTCGATGACATTCATATTGGTTACATCAAGTTGGGCATGATGCATCATACTGCCTAATCCCTGTTTTTTAGCCTCATCAAGTGCCGCTTTCATAATGTCAGGTGTTGCGCCGAAAAACTTAATACCTTTTGCGCCTTTTTTAGGAAGGGATTTAACCCATTTTTTTGCTTGTTTGGGTGTTGTTATTTTTTCATCTAAACCTAGACCAAAGACAAAGTAGGGCATAATACGTGGTGCTGCAATGGTGTTATTTTTACTGCGTTTTACATGTTCCATTACCCAGTCAATGCCGTTAAAACTACCAGGTTCTCGGACGGTGGTAATACCATGAGCTAGCCATAATTTAAATACATACTCTGCTGGGATATTATCGGCACTACCACCTATATGGCCATGCATATCAATAAAGCCTGGTAAAACGTACTGACCTTCAATATCTATTTCTTTATCACCAGGACGAGCTATAGGGCGACGGCTTTGGGTAATAGGTACACCAGGGTTACCAACATTGACAATATTAACGATGCGGTCGTTTTCAATGACAATATCCATAGGGCCACGTGCTGGCGCTCCTTCACCACTAATAACTATACCACCACGAAGAATAAGACGACTATAAGGACCTTCGCCTGTTTTTCGCTCAGGTGCTTTGGCGTCACCGGAGGCTAAAGCAGATGCGGGTAGGGTTATACCAATGATGAAAATCAGTGTGGTGAAAGCTATAAAAGAGCCAAGTAAGGATAAAGGTTTATTCATTTATTTATCTCTAATATTTTTGATGTAGTTAAGATACTATAACTTATATGTAAAAGTAATATGGCAATGTGCAGCAAAGTTAACAAAGCCACAACAAAGATTAAAAGGTTAATTATGTTTAGTGAAACAATAACACCACACTTTAGTGACACGGATGCTTTAGGGCACATAAACAATACTAAACCACCGGTGTGGTTTGAAGGAAGTAGAGCACCTATTTTTAAGTTTTTTACTCCCGATTTAGATCCAAAAAAATGGCAACTCATTATTGCTAAAATAGAGGTGTCATATCATGGACAGCTTTTTTATGGTCAAGATATTGAGATTAGAACTTTTATTAGCCGAATTGGTGGCGCCTCTTTTGATGTCTATCAAGAGCTTTGGCAGCATGGTGAAAAATGTGTATCAGGTACCGCTTCTATGGTGCACTTTGATTACCAGGCGCAATGTTCTAAAAAGATTCCTGATGATATTCGTGCACAATTAGCTGCGCATATTATTGTATCGGGTAAGGCTTGATGAATTAGACTTTAACCCGCTTCATATTTATTCATGACTAATTCATTGTGATTACAATTAATTAGTCATGAATAAATTACTTTTATTTTTTGTTGTTGGTCTCTATTGTGTTTGGCAATAAAACTTGAAATAAAATAAATGTGCCTTTTAACAAAAAAGCGCTCGAATTTGATCGCCGCTCACTATAGAATTACCCCCTTAAAATAAATTTCAAAGACCGACTTTCATTCTATTTAACTAGAGGAAGAAAGACGATTGTCTTAATAGCTCAATTAATAGGATATTTTCATGGCGGGTGTAAATAAAGTAATCATAGTAGGTAACTTAGGTAAAGATCCTGAGGTACGTTTTATGCCGAATGGCGGTGCAGTAGCAAACATTACTGTAGCAACGTCAGACTCATGGAAAGATAAACAAACTGGTGAGCAAAAAGAAAAAACAGAATGGCATCGTGTTGTTATGTTTGGCAAGCTTGCTGAAATTGCTGGCGAATACTTGAAGAAAGGTTCAAAAGTATACCTTGAAGGCTCTTTACAAACACGTAAATGGACCAATCAACAAGGCCAAGATCAATATACGACTGAAATCGTTTTACAAGGTTTTAACGGTGTAATGCAAATGCTTGATGGAAAGTCAGGTGGTGGTCAACAAGCTGGTGGTTTTGCTCCGCAAGGACAACAGCAACAAAGTGGTGGCTTCCAGCAACAAGCACCAGCACAGCAAGGTGGCTTTGCTAATCAAGGGCAACAAAAACCAGCAGCACAACAAGGTGGTTTCTCTCAACAACAAGCACCAGCGCAACAAGGTGGTTTCTCTCAACAGCAAGCACCCGCTCAACAAGGTGGTTTCTCTCAACAACAAGCACCAGCACAACAAGGTGGTTTTGCTAACCAGGGCCAACAACAAGGTGGATTTTCAAACCAAGGACAGCAGCAACAAGCTCCTAAAGTAAACCCACAAGAGCCTTCAATTGATTTTGATGATGATATTCCGTTCTAGCACATAGTTAATTAATAACGGTAAAGAAAGGGTGAGCTTATGCTCACCTTTTTACTTTATATTAAGCGAAAGTATTTTCTTTATTTACGCTAAACTATCCGGACCAACACGTACCACTAGTTTGCCGAAGTTCTCACCTTTAAGTAAGCCAATAAATGATGTCGCCGCATTTTCTAATCCATCTACTAAATGCTCTTTGTAGATGATTTTTCCTTCACTAAGCCATTGCATCATGGCTTCACTAAATTCGTTATAACGATGGCCGTAGTCATCAAATACGATAAAGCCTTGCATCTTAGCGCGCTTAACTAATAAGGCGCCCATTAAAGCACCCATACGATCAGGACCTTCTGGAAGTTCAGTGGCATTGTACTGGGAAATTAAACCACACACAGGAATGCGAGCTTTGCTATTCAGTAGTGGTAAAACTGCGTCAAATACTTTACCACCTACATTTTCAAAGTAGACATCAATGCCATCAGTACAAACGTTTGCTAGTTGCTCTGCTAAATCGTCTGAGTGATGATCTAAACAGGCATCAAAGCCTAGTGTTTCAATACCATATTGACATTTCTCGCTACCGCCAGCGATACCGATTACTTTACAGCCTTTTAGTTTAGCTATTTGAGCCACTAAGCTGCCTACAGCGCCTGTTGCTGCGGCAACAACTACGGTTTCGCCTGCTTTAGGCTGGCCTATATCTAATAGACCCATATAAGCGGTTAAGCCAGGCATACCTAATACACCTAATGCATAAGATGGCGCTGCTACATTACTGCCTAATTTAAGTAAATCACTGCCGTCAGATATGCAGTAATCTTGCCAACCACCAAAGGCAACAACCCAATCACCAACTTGGTAATTCTCATTGTTTGACTCTTCAACGCGACAGACACTGCCACCAAGCATTACGTCATTGATTTCCAGTGGATCTGCGTATGATTTTGCTTCACTCATACGACCACGCATATAAGGATCAAGTGAAAGGAAAACGGTACGTAGTAATACTTCCCTTTGCTTTGGAGCGGGCTTATTTACTTCTACTAAGGCAAAGTTTTCCTTCGTCGGAGCACCAAAAGGTCGCGAAGCTAATTGTATTCTTCTGTTGATATTATCTGTTTGACTCATCAGTATTTCTCTTCTTTAAAGTGCTTCAGTCAATATTTGTCGACTTACATCGATAGTAATATCACTATGTTCACCAAGTGCTGTCATGCCATGAGAGGCTAATTTTTCCACAATGCCGTCAATATCATTTGCTGTGATATTTACTTCAGAAAGTCTTGTGGGTACCTTCATTTGTTGGAAGAAAGCTTCTGTTAAAGCAATGGCTTTATCAATTTTTTTCTCTTCCTCTAGGTCATCAAGGTGCCAAACACGCTCAGCAAACTGCAGTAATTTTTCACGCTTTTCTTGGCGCTTAACTTTCATTACCGCAGGTAAGACAATAGATAAGGTGCGCGCATGATCAATACCAAAGCCGCCGGTAAGTTCATGACCAATCATGTGAGTTGACCAATCTTGTGGTACCCCTGCACCAATAAGACCATTTAATGCCATAGTGGCTGACCACATAATGTTAGCGCGTATCTCTAAATCTTCTTTATGCTGTGCTTGTAAAGCTTTAGGTCCTTCTTCAATTAAGGTTTGTAATAAACCTTCAGCAAAACGATCTTGCACTTTACCATTGACGTTATACGTTAAGTACTGCTCTATGATGTGAATAAATGCATCAACAACCCCATTGCTTATTTGGCGATCAGATAATGACAAGGTAACTTGAGGGTCTAATACCGCAAACAGTGGTTTTACAAGCGGGCTTGAAAATGGCAGTTTATTACCATCACGAGTGACCACTGAATTACCGTTACTTTCTGAGCCAGTAGCAGGTAATGTTAAGACAGCACCTAACGGTAAAGCTGCTTTTACAGGACTTTGTTTGGCAAGAATATCCCAAGGGTTAATACCTTCAAATAATGCTGCAGCGGCAATAAATTTAGCGCCATCAACAACAGAGCCACCACCAACCGCGAGTAGGTAATCAATGTTGTGCTCTTTAATCACAGCTTGCGCTTTCATTAACGTATCGTAGCTAGGGTTGGGTTCAATACCTGAAAACTCAAAGTAAGTATGAGTAGCTAAGGCATCTATCACTTGCTGATATACGCCATTATTCTTAATTGAACCGCCGCCATAAACGATAAGTACCTTGGCACTGGTTGGGATCTCATCGGCAATGGCTTGAATTTGTCCTTCACCAAAATGAATTTTTGTAGGGTTATGAAAACTGAAATTTAACAAAGGAAATTCCTCACAATAAAAATTAACTAAATGTTTCGAAAACTATGTGTTTCAATAATTATGCGTTTAATGGTTTAAACAACGAGCTGCTTGATAAGTTTGTCAGCAACTAATACTGAACTGGCTGGGTTTTGTCCAGTGATCAATAAGCCATCTTGAACGGCAAAGGCATTCCAGTCTTCAACTTTTTGGTAGTCGCCGCCGTGCTTTACCAATTCATCTTCTAATAGAAAAGGCACAATATTGGTTAATTGCACAGCATCTTCCTCAGTATTACTAAAACCCGCAACAGCTTTACCTTTAATTGCATAATCACCGTTATTGTCTTTAACATAAAGTAGTGCTGCAGTAGCATGACATACTGCGGCAACGGGTTTTCTGGCGGCAAGGAAGTGCTCTATTAGCTTAATAGAATAGCTATTCTCGGTTAAATCCCATAACGGACCATGTCCACCAGGATAGAAAACAGCATCAAAGTCTTCACTTTGTATTTCTGCTAACACTTTGGTATTTGCTATAAGGTTTTGACAGTCTGCATCGGCATAATAGCGTGCAGTCGCTGGCGTTTGAAAATCAGCTAATTCACTTTTAGGATCGATTGGCGCTTGCCCGCCTTTAGGTGATGCCAGCGTGATCTCTATACCTGCTTCTTTAAAAGCGTAATAAGGCGCGGCAAATTCCTCTACCCAAAAACCTGTTTTTTCACCGGTATTGCCTAAATCTGCATGTGACGTTAATACCATTAATAATTTTGTAGTTTTCATTTTGACCTCAATTTTCAATTTTGACTTGATGGCTTTATTTACATGAGCCTTTACTTTTAGCTCTAAGTGAGACTAAGTGTAGGTGAGTTTGTTGATGCTAACAATGCAGATTAAATAGACTTCTTTGTATCAATAAATGATACAATTGAACTGGATTAATCAAGAAGACACGTGATGAATATTTCATTTGAACAGTTAAAAAGTATGGTTGTGTTTGCCCAGGTGATTGAGCAGGGCACTTTAAGTGGTGCTGCTAAGCATATTGGTTTGTCTCGTGCTGTGGTTAGCTATCATATAAAAAAGCTTGAAACACACTTAGGTATAAAACTACTGAACCGCTCAACAAGAACCATTTCTCCTACAGAAGCTGGGCTTGAGTATTATCAGCATTGCCGAGTTATTGCTGAGCAAGCCTCTGCGGCCAATCAGCAAATTGAAAACCTTAAACATGAACCTGTGGGTTTATTAAAAATCACTTGCCCAGTTAATGTTGGTCTTCAAACCATTGTTCCTGCCCTTAATGAGTTTCGAAGTATCTACCCTAAAATTGAACTAGACGTCATGTTAACTGATGAAGTGGTGAATATTATCAAGGAAGGCATTGATTTAGCTATTAGAGGTGCGCCTTTACCTGATTCAGGTTTACAAGCAACTAAGTTGTCAACTCTTGAAACCTGTCTTTGTGGTTCACCCGCCTATTTTGAAAAGTTTGGTTTTCCGAAACATCCAACCGAGCTAGATAAACACCAGTGGGTAATATATAAACTGACTTCGGGCTCGCTTGAGTTAACCAAAGGCAGCCGGTCTTTTAGTGTTGAAATGACAGGTACTATAAGTACTAATAATGCTGCAGCAAGAACTGCTTTTGTTGAAGGTGGACATGGTTTGGGTCGTATTCCTGTTTATGATGCAAAACCCAAAATTATGGCAGGAAAATTAGTATCAGTTCTTGATGACTATGCGATGAGGGATATTAATGTCTTTGGCGTATTTCCACCGGGAAATGCTGAATCTAAAAAATTACGCTTGTTGATAGACTTTTTAAAAGCCTATTTTATCAAGCAGCATTGATAGACGACGATTAGTGAATACTTTAAGTCGTTGTTATAACGTTTACAGTTGAATCTTTAGATTCACAATGAAATTGACCACTTTGTTAATCACCGCATTATCGTAATACTCCGTAACAAAGATCTTCGGCTAACCCCTATCGTGCATTAACGCTTTTTCTTGAAGTAGTATACAATCGATATACTTGCTATAGGAGATGTATTGTCAGAATGCATATATCTTATAAGCTTGATAGTTTCAATTAGTAACTAACATCACTGAATTTTGGTGATGATTAAAATGGATTTTCAAGTTGATTTTTAAAGGGATTTACGATAATGAAATTACAAAAAAAATTATTGATCGCGTTTTTATTACTTGCTTTAACACCAACACTGATCGTCGCTTTCCTTACCAGTTATGTCTCAAGTTCAGCGATTGAACAACAATTATTCTCTCAGCTCGTCGCGGTTCGTGAAATCAAAAAATCTCAAATCGAAGGATATTTTTCCGAGCGTGAAGGCGATATTAAAGTCCTAAGTGGTACCGTTGAAAAATTACTGGACTTTAGTTCATCCGATGCTTTAAATATTTCAGCACATAACCAGAACGAATATTTCGATAATTTTATAAAAGCTTATGGTTACTATGATTTTTTCTTGATAGATGACTCTGGTGAAATTTTTTATACCCTTACCAAAGAAGCGGACTATCAAACAAACTTAATTACAGGAAAATACAATAACTCTGGGCTGGGTCGGTTATTCAAAAAAGTTCAGAGCAGTGGCAATTTTGCTATGTCTGATTTTAGTAGTTATGCGCCAAGTAATGGCGACCCTGCAGGGTTTATTGCTTTACCGCTAACAACACGTTCTGGGGTCTCAGTTGTTGTTGCACTGCAATTATCCATAGAAAAAATTAGTGAAGTTATGCAACAGCGTGCGGGTATGGGAGAAACAGGAGAAAGCTACTTGATTGGCAGCGACTTGTTAATGCGCTCAGATTCATATCTCGATCCTGAAGGGCACTCTGTCGGGGCTTCCTTTTCAGGAACAGTAAAAAATAATGGTGTTGATACTGTAGGCGCAAAACTTGCCATTAAAGGGGAAGTAGGACAGAAAATAATTATAGATTATAACGGGAATCCTGTTTTATCTGCTTATACACCTGTTGATGTAAATGGCATTCGGTGGGCGTTGTTATCTGAAATTGATGTGGCAGAGGCCTTTGAATCAATTTATACACTATATTGGAGCATCGCTATTGTCGTTATGCTTTTTATTGTTGTTATTTTTGCTGTTGCACTTGTTATCACTAAATCGATTACTACTCCGTTAGGTGGTGAACCGAACGAGATGAAAAACATCACAGAGATCATTGCTAGTGGTGATTTAACTGTTTCCTTTGAAGATGGGCGTGAATCAGAAAGCGTTTATGGGTCTATGAAAGTAATGGTAAGCCAACTTTTTGGAGTCGTCAGTGAAATTGTAGATAACAGCAATAGCTTAGCTAGCTCCGCAGAAGAAACAAGTGCACTAAGCCTACAGTCATCAACCAGTCTTTTACAACAACAGGCAAATATTGAACTGGTTTCAACGGCAGTAGAAGAAATGTCGACCAGCATTAATGAGGTTGCCAATAGTGCAAGCAATGCCGCAACTTCAGCACAATCAGCACAGAAGTCATCTAATGAAGCTAATGATAAAATTTCACAAACTATTGATGATTTGGGGCTATTAGATGAAAAGATTAGTCTTGCAGGTGACGTTATTAAAACACTGAAAACAGATTCAAACCAAATAGGCTCTGTTTTAGAAGTTATTCGTAATATTGCTGAACAAACAAACTTACTCGCGCTTAATGCGGCTATTGAAGCAGCGAGGGCTGGTGAGCAAGGTAGGGGATTTGCCGTTGTGGCTGATGAAGTAAGAACACTTGCTTCAAAAACGCAAGAATCAACAAAAAATATCGAGCAAATGATTGTTCACTTACAAAACTCTTCAAATAATGCCGTTGAAGTCATGACTGCCAGCAGAGATGTATGTAAACACACGTTATCTAATGCTCACATAACAGCTGACATGATTCATGTAATGAATGAGGATATTGGCAGTATTACTCAAATGACTGAATTAATAGCTACTGCTGTAGAAGAGCAGTCTTGTGTCTCGAATGAGATCAGTCAGAATATTATTGCGGTCAGTGATGTTGCCTATGAAAACTCAGCAGCAGCTTCGCAAGTCTCTACCGCAGGGCAAGAAATCAGTGTCATTGCTTCAACACTAAATCAATTAACACAACAATTTAAGCTGGTAAATTAGTTGTGCTTTATTATGCCAAAGAGGCTGCTGTGCTTTCATTTTGGTGTCTATTAACGCAGCTAAATTTACTTTAGCAGCGTTAATACGTTTAGCGGGATGTTAACGAAAACAATGCTGGCTTAGAAGCTAGCATTACTGGTTATGCCAGCTGAAACGTTAACCGCTTGTGAGTTACCGTCCAGGGATGGAATAGTTAAACCTTCATATTGAACGTTATCATCAATTTCAGTATTACACCTAAGTGCCACAGTGTAATTACCTTCAGGTACAAAACCAATAGTGTAAGTGCCGTCAACTGCAACAATTGTTGTTGCTAGTGGCGCCGTTGCTGAAGGCTCTTCACCCTCAAATGATTCATCACTGCTATCAAAAAGGTCTGCCAACATGGTTGGAGCTTCATCATACAAATATACCATACAAGTGCCTAAATTCGTGTTTTCAGGTGAAACAGTACCAGCAATGGCTCCTGATAAACTAACGACCCGAACGCCGTGAGGCTTAATGATAAAGCCATTTTTAGCTGGATCATTGCCACGTTGAACTAATGATTTCATTAAATCAAATTCAATGGTGTAAGCAGGTTTATCATCAACTTGTATCGCGTCACTGCTAACCGTGAATTCGCCAAGCTTTAAACGAGAGCTAGGTATCTTAATATCATACTCGTTGGCATCATTGTTCAATATTACATAAGAGCCAGCATCAATAACCGTTAATTCCATGGTATAAACACCATCATCAAGCGTGATGCCCTGTGCTTCATCAACAATTTTCATCTGAGCTATGCCTGTAAACTCAAGTAAGTTTACTTTAATACTCTCAACAGACTCATCTGCTTCATTGGTAAAGGTTTCTACCAAGACTACTTCATTGGTCTCTGTATTTTTTAGGGAAATAGTGTCAATTTCAATTGACACTATTTCGGCCTCCTCAACAGGAGCGTCACTTACACCTAAAGAAAACTTTGCTAGCTCTGACTCATCGGAGTCGTTACAAGCGGTTAGTAATAAACTTGCTAATGCAAGAATGGTTAGAGAAGTCTTATTGAACATAATGAGGCCTATCACTTTATAGTTAAAACATATTAATGAAACTATTTGCTATGTAGAAAGAAATCAAAAGGTAAGTCTGCATAGCAAAATCTAGTGTATATATACAATAATAGCTGAACGTTGATTCGTTGACCATCGAATAAAAAAGAAGGAGGAGCTAGAGAAGTACCTACCTTAACTTGCAACTGTTTATGAAGGTGATCATTGTTGGTTTTAAACAAAAGGACTAAATATTAAGGACGACAAGTTATAGCAGGATTTACATTGATAATACCAGCTTGGTTAATGGTGGCAATTTTGTCATCAAGCTTAAGAATAGCCAGAGTACTAGTACCTACCGTGCGTACATAACTTAAAAAGTACCCAAATTGGCCTAAGCTACACACAGAATACTGTTGACTCAGATTGAGTTTATCCCAAAGATTATCTTTATCATAATCTTGTTGTCTACTGTCAGTTAAAAAAGCACCTTCAGATGTTGAACCGTTATTTTGCATGATTGAATTAAACATAATATCTACCTCTCTGTTTAGCTAGTGATGACATAATAACCAATACAGGCAAGTAACACTGTTTCGAAGTGTTAGGTCCGTGTAATCTTTTGTACTGTTTATATTTTCATATAGCTTGCTACAAGGAAGAAAATGTTGCTCCTTTTTTACATGTGCTTGGTATTACTTATTGAGCTAATGAGTTTGATACTTGCACAGTAGTGCATTTGACAGTAAAAATTAAGTAAAACACTAACTTATTAGTTAATTTAACCAATGTTACATTTATCGGTTGAGGTGACGTTATGTAACTTGTTGTTACATATGGAAAATGAGTAACTGGCATGGCATGTGCTATTTTTAATGCAATATTAAAATACGGAAATACATCATGCTTAACCTTTCTAAAACATTATTATCAAAAAAAATGCTACTTTCTTCTGCAATGGCTGCAGCAGTCTTTTTAACTGCTTGTTCGGAGCCTGAGGCTAAGGAAGAGGATAAGAAGGTTGCCGAATTTGCTATACCGGTAATGGTGGCAAGTATCGAACGTAAAGATGTCTCATCAAACTTCCATACTACGGCGACATTAGAATCTCGTAATGAAGCGGATATTATTACGCGGGTCACCGGTATTATAGAAGAGCTAACAGTAGAAGAAGGTGACTTCGTTGAAAAAGGTCAACTGCTTGCTAAAGTGGATGCAAGGCGTTATCAACTAGCACTAGATAAAGCGGAGGCTGAACTAGCGGGCATTGATCAGGAGTTAAAGCGTTTATCATTAATGGCTGAAAAGCAACTAGTGAGTGCACAAGCCTCAGATAAATTGAAGTATCAACATCGAGCGGCGATCGCGGCAAGAGAATTAGCAGCGTTAGACTTAAAAGATAGCCAAGTCATTGCACCTATCTCAGGTTATATTGCTAATCGTTATATTAAAACAGGCCACTTTACCCAAGGTTATCAAAAGCTATTTCATATAGTTGATCAATCAAGTCTACAAGCTGTGGTTTATTTACCAGAGCATCAGCTAAGCAATGTTCAATTAGGACAACAAGCGTTATTACAGTTTAGCGCTCGTGAAGGTAAAAATTTCCTTGCTCAAATTCGTTCTATTTCGCCTGTTATTGATAGCCGTAGTGGAACTTTCAAAGTTATTTTGTCTTTAGGTAATGAAGAGATGCAATTAAAACCGGGTATGTTTGCACAAATTGCACTGACTTTTGATACTCATAGAAATACGTTAACTATTCCAACAGATGCAATTATTACCTTAGATAACCAAAGTAAAATTTACTTAGTAAAAGAAAACAAAGCGGTAGAAGTATTAATTAATAAAGGTTTTGTACAAGAGCAGCTTACTGAAATAAGTGGCGAGTTAAATGAAGGTGATAGTGTGGTGATAAATGGCCAACATAACCTTAAAACCGATGCTTTAGTTGAGATATTAAATGCCAAAGCCAGTGATAAAGATCTTGATGATGCACAAATTGAGACAGAAACAGCCATAGCTAAAACCACTAAATAGAGAGTCAATAGGAATGAATATTTTGATTGATAGCTTATTTTTTATGGCTGCTAAGCACCCGGTAGCCATAGTGTTTTTAATTTTTACTGCATTGCTTGTTAGTAGTGTGAATACCCTTGGAGCTTTATCATGAGTGTTGTTGACGTAGCAATAAAACGTCCAGTAACCGTTTGGATGTTTACTTTTGCGGTGATGCTGTTTGGTTTAGTGGGTTTATCTCGCCTTGCGGTTAATCTTTTACCAGAGTTGTCCTATCCAACGTTAACGGTGAGAACCAACTATACCGGCGCAGCACCTGCTGAAATAGAGCAGCTAATCACCAAACCGATTGAAGAAGCTGTGGGTGTAGTTAAAGGTTTAAGAAAAATCAGCTCAGTATCTAAAGCAGGTCAATCTGACGTACTACTTGAATTTGAGTGGGATGTTGCTATGGATATCACCAGCTTAGAGGTTAGGGAGAAACTTGATCTTATTCGTTTACCGCTCGATGTTCAAAAGCCGCTAATTCTAAAATTTAACCCGTCTTTAGATCCTATTATTCGTTTGGGTTTACAAACATCAGATAACTCAGTTGCAGGTTTAACAAAGCTAAGAACCTTTGCAGAGTATGATGTTAAACGTCAATTAGAGTCCCTGCTAGGTGTGGCATCGGTAAAACTCGGTGGTGGCCTTGAGCAAGAATATCAAGTGGTGATTGATCAACATAAATTAGCGCAACTTAATTTAAGTAGCCAAGAGATCATTAATCGAATTAATGCCGAAAATATTAATGTTTCAGCAGGTAAGTTAATTGAAGGAAATACCCAGTACTTAGTTCGTACTTTGAATCAGTTTACCAATATCAGCCAAATTGGTGAGTTGGTGGTTTATCGCGAGAATGAGCAAATTATTACCCTGAATGATATTGCTACCATAGTTGATGGTTACAAAGAGCGTACCGATGTCACCCGTATTAATGCCGCTGAAGCGGTTGAGTTAGCTATCTACAAAGAAGGTGATGCTAATACAGTGCAAGTGGCAAAATTAATTAATAATAAACTCGATGCTATCAATAAATTATTGGGGGATCGTTATCAATTGACCGTGGTATATGATCAATCTACTTTCATTACCAACGCTATTAGCGAGGTGAAATCAGCTGCTATCATCGGTGGTTTACTGGCGATGGTTATCCTTTATCTTTTCTTACGCTCGATAACCCCAACACTTATTATTTCATTATCAATACCCGTATCGGTTATTGCTACTTTTAACATGATGTATGGCAACGGTATCAGTCTTAATATTATGTCTCTTGGTGGCATTGCGCTTGCTACAGGCTTACTGGTCGATAATGCCATCGTAGTGTTAGAGAATATTGCCCGTTATAAAGAGCAGGGCTTAAATGTTGTTGAAGCTGCTAGAAAAGGCACTAAAGAAGTAAGCGGCGCTATTATTGCCTCAACACTGACTACGCTGGCGGTTTTTGTACCGCTAATCTTTGTCGAAGGTGTTGCGGGACAATTATTTGCAGATCAAGCCATGACAGTTGCTTTTGCTTTGATTGCCTCACTTGTTGTTGCGCTAACTTTGATTCCCATGTTGGCCTCTAGGCAAGCGACTAAAGAGATCGAGGAAGAAAAAGATGATAGCGAAGTAGATAAGGTCAGTTTTAAAGCGCTCGCTTGGACTAAAAAAATAGGTTTTATTTTAGCTTTACCGTTGAAACTTGTCTTTATTTGGTTGCCTATGTTTATTGTGCGCATTGTGCTCTTAGCTTTTCATGGCATTAATAAAGTGATGTCATTTGTGATGAAGCCACTTACTGCTGGTTTTAACTATATTTTTGAGCATTTAGCTTCGCTTTATACCAAATCATTATCTGTCGCTTTAAAGCATGGTGTTGTTACTTTGTTATTCAGCTTAACCTTTGCTGGCTCAGCCTTTTTTATCTTGCCTAAAATTGGCGTGGAATTATTACCGCCATTGGCGCAGGGAGAGTTCTACCTTGAACTTGAACTTGCTCCAGGTACACCACTTGCTGTGACAGATCGAACCATCAATAAAATTGCACAGCAGTTAGCGACAGATGAACGCATTAAAAGTACTTACTCGTTAACGGGTCGAGGAAGTTTAATGACTAGTAATGCAGATAAAGGTGGTGAACATCAGGCTAGGTTGCAAATAATGTTGCATGATAGCCAAGAAGAAGCGCAAGTGATGGCTGATATTCGTCAGTACACTAGGAAGCTTGTTGGTGCGACTACACAATTAAATCAACCTGAGTTATTTACCTTTAGCAAACCAATTAGTATTGAATTGGCAAGTTATGATCTGAGCTTACTTAGTACCTACAGTAAACAACTAACAACATTGATGGAACAAGATAGCCAGTTTGTTGATGTCGCTAATAGCCAACGTCAAGGACAACCTGAGTTAGCCATAAACTTTAATCAGAAAAAAATTGCTCAGTTAGGGCTAAATGCTCCAGATATAGCAAGGCTTGTCGCTGTGAAAATAGGTGGCAACATTGCCAGTAAATATACTTTATTAGATCGAAAAATTGATATCTTAGTACGTAGTGACGAAAAG
>Ga0209396_1001067_pt1 | contig 31179 bp, 27 predicted proteins | sample GOMGulsemesocosm_6_FD_184638 | JGI IMG/M metagenome (GOLD analysis project Ga0209396, IMG submission 184638) | Methane-oxidizing microbial communities from mesocosms in the Gulf of Mexico - GOM8C Gulf of Mexico (SPAdes) (version 2) | ecosystem: Environmental > Aquatic > Marine > Cold seeps... | reverse complement strand
CGGATATCAAAAGTTTAGAAAGGGCCGTTAGATTAATCGCCTGACTGCATGTAATGGACTTATTATATGGATAATAGGTCGATGCCTTAACTGAAATAGATGTATAGATTGCCAGTGAAAAACTCGCTAAAGAAAATCACGAGCTAATTGCTGAAATAGTGTCAAAGTGGCGCAATCGTTTAGAGGGTATCGCAGGGTTGATGTGCTCCCTCAATAAGCCAATTTCGCGTCAAGCAAACTTTGATTGCAGCTACACTGGTCATTAATTTTCGCCGTTATTCATGGTGATCACTCACCGGTCAAGCATAGACAGTTCAATTTTACGCATGAAAATTAGTGGGAAGGTCGTTTAAAAAGCCAAGCTTTGTTAGATGTGCAAACACTCGATCTAATTTATCATGGCAATTATTTTCTGTAGCTCTGTGCAGATTTTTAAGTCAATAAACGCTAAGGAACATGCGGTCTGGATACTTTTGCGTTTATTGAGTCTGATGTTTACTAAATGACTTCGACTTTCTGCTCCATGAACTCTACTGTCATGCCTGTTTTTATTTTACAGCGCTTGCGCAGTTCTACGGTGTCATTAACCTTAACTTGGCCCTCGCCAATCAGTACTTTAGCTCGACCGCCGCTCTCTACCCATGACAGTACTTTTAACAGGTTATTCAATTCAATAAATTCGCGACCATCTAACTTAAACTTTTCCATATTCTTATCCTATTCGTCTTTCTTTATCAGTGAGTTGCTGTCAACATCAACGTTGGTGAATTGCAGCGCTTTATAGCATTTGTCTATAACACAGCAGGGCGGTCGAATTATACATGTAGAGCTTGGTATAACGTAGTGATACAGATAAGACAATGCAAAAACAGTCAAAATAGCACTGCCAGCTAACCCCTGTGTAAAGGCGAGGGCGTCAGTGGCGTAATATGGGGACCTATGTTAACAGAGCGAAATTAGCTTCTTTAAGAGAGGAGCCAATAAAGTCATTTTGCAGTTAGTCCGTAGTGAAGAAAACTTATAATATTTAACAAAAAATAACGATGTATGTGATCAAGGATAAATAATGACAAGCAAAACAAGCGAACATGTCTGGCATGATGAAGACATCATTGATGTGTCTTATAAGAATGCAGATGACCCTGAATTCGAAACCGTATACATAGACATGGGCGATGAAGGCTCTGCAATACTTAATAGAGCCGATGTTATTATGCTCGCTCAGAAATTTGGCATTCAAGTAGTCGATGGATTCTCACCGAAGATATTGTCAGAGCAGCTAGACAAGGCCTACTATATCGCTAAAGACACCGGTCTAGATACTGCTGGTATCAGCAGTGCCGAAAATATTGTTGCTGACATCGAGAAAATGTTAGCGAAAGGTGGATTGCAAAAATAAAACCACATTCCAGAAAAAGCAGTCATTTTTGACTGCTAGTACTAAGAGCTGCATTAGTATACAAAGCCTCTGAATTTAAAACTGCTGAATTTAAAACTTTTGAACTATGAGTCGTTGCAATAGTGTCACGTAATGTTTGGCGTATTGGCACTAATGCATCAACATGTTTGATTCGGATGACTCCAAAACCGCGGATTTTTTCCGGCAACGCTAACAGTTTAATGGCGCTATGCAAGTTCTCTGCAGTTAATTTTTCAATGACTAAGGCTATATCGGATTCATATTGGTTAAGTAACAGTGTGGCTAATTTACCTTCGTCATTGCGAGCAAAGGGATCTAATACGCTAGCGCGTAAAAATTTAAACTTTGCCATCACCTTAAATACTTTAAACATCCAAGCACCGACTTCGCGCTTTTGCAGCTGCCCGGTAGTCGGGTCTTTTTTGGCGAAGGGCCAAGAGCCGATATGAAACGACACTTTAACGTCAGCGTTAAACGTCTCTTTGAGCTGTTGCTTAAATTCAGGCAGGGAATAAAGGCGGGCGATCTCCCATGCATCTTTATGGGCAAGCAGCTTGTAGTAATACTTTGCCACACTCTTTACAAGCTCATCAGCGCCTTTTAGCTTTCCGGTTGCCTCAATAAACTGTTGTAGTTGCTGCGCGTAGCGCTGGCCATAAGCGTCATTTTGATAGTCACACAACCAGCGTTGTCGCTGTGCTATAAGCTGGGTAATGCTTAATTCTATCAATAGATCATTGCTGTTATTAGCGTCACTCTCTGTCGCCATTAGTTGCTGAACTTGCTGGTAATCATCAACCACTAGACGTCCAATATTAAAAGCTTTTAAATTAAGTTCAACAGCTACTTCGTTGAGTTTAATGGCTTTTAATAAAGCTTCTTTAGATAGCGCTATAGCGCCTTGCTGCCAGCTGGCGCCTAATAAAATCATATTTGAGTAAATAGTATTACCCAATAATGAGGAGGCGATTGCCTGGGCTTCTATGTATACAACCCTATCTTTTAGATGAGCATCAATGCGTGCTTTTTGCGCTTTGATATTTATTGTCCAATCGGGATTACCCGAAAACTCACTGGTAGGTACCAAGGTTGTATCCACTACCGCTTTAGCGTGCGCCTGCATTTTTGCAAGGGGCTCATCACCGGCACTGACAAGTAGGTCGCAACCTATAATAGCCTGTGCTTCGTTATCTGCTATGCGTGTTGCGTACAAGTCGCCTGGTTTCTTGGCAATTTTGACATGCGAGTGCACGGCACCGTATTTTTGAGCAAGGCCTGTGACATCTAAATTTGAGCTGTATAAACCTTCTAAGTGCGCGGCGATAGCCAGTGTCTGACCTATTGTTACAACGCCTGTACCACCAATGCCGGAGACTAATACCCTGTGAGCGCCTTGAATGTCGGGTAGCTTAGGCTCATTGATCTCACTCATATTTAAAGCTAAGGGTAGCGTATATTTTATGGGTTTTACAGGCGGACTTAGCCCTGTGACACTGACAAAGCTGGGACAAAAACCTTCTAAACAGGAAAAGTCTTTGTTACAGCTCGATTGATTAATTTGACGCTTGCGTCCCAGTTCTGTCTCTAGCGGTTCTATTGCCATACAAGCTGAGATACTCGAGCAATGTCCGCAACCTTCACAGATAGCGGGGTTGATGTAGACCCTTTTGTCTGGGTCAAGCCACTGACCACGCTTGCGTAATCGGCGGCTCTCGGTGGCACAAGGTTGGTCGTAAAGCAGCACAGTGACACCTGAAACTTCGCGCAAGTTTTTTTGTACCTGCTCTAAAGTGCTGCGCGGGTGCAAAGAGACTTTATCCAAAAGCTTATAACTACGGAATTTATCTAGCTGATCAGTGACTAGGGCTATTTTTACCACGCCTTCTGCGAGCAGTTGTGCAATCATTTTTTCGGCGCTAATTTCCCCATCAATCTGTTGCCCCCCCGTCATAGAAACAAAACCGTTGTGTAATAATTTATAGGTAATGTTTACATTGGCAGCGATTGCTGCCCTAATCGCTAAAATACCGGAGTGGAAATAGGTACCATCGCCCATATTGGTAAATACATGTTGCTCATCGGTAAAATCGGCTTGGCCAATCCACATTGCTCCTTCGCCGCCCATTTGCGAGACGCTGTTGGTGGTAGTTGGGTCTTTAAACATTGCCATGGTATGACAGCCAATGCCGGCTAGCGCACGCGAACCTTCGATAACTTGCGTTGAACGCCCATGGGGGCAACCTGCACAAAAAGTGGGGGCGCGGATCGCACTTTTAGCCAGTGTCTTACTGGGTGTCTCTGCGATGCAATGGACGTCTATTTTGTTGATTATTTTTCTATCTGTTTCAGTACCTATATCGTTATTTATCTCAAAGTCGCTTGCTTGAGTCGTTATCAGTTTAGAGATAACCCGTTGCACATCACTTGGGGTTATTTCGCCGTGAATGGCAAAAGCTATCTCCCCGTGTGGGTCAGTTTTGCCGATGATAGTGGGGCGCGTATCTGCATCATACAATGCACTGCGCACTTGATCTTCAATGAGTGGACGCTTCTCTTCGATAATAACAAGTGTCTCAAGGCCACGGGCAAACTCTACAATGAGCTGTTGATCTAAAGGCCAAATAAGGCCTAACTTTAAGAGGTTTATCTCACCAATCGGCCAAGTTTCAGCAGCATTATCGACAGCTAGCACTGTTAAGTTACGCAAAGCCTGTTCAACATCTTGATAAGCTTTTCCCGCTGTAATTATGCCCACTTTAGCGCTGGCGCTATGGCAGACAATACGGTTGAGGCCATTGAGTCTGGCATAGCGAACGGCTGCAGGTAGGCGCACCTCATGTAAGTTCTGTTCTTGCAGTAATGGTGCCCAGGGCAAAATATTCACCGAAGCTTGTTGTGGCAGTTTAATATCAATTAAATCATGATCCACGTAAACAGAACTGCCTCCTTCTACGACATCGGTGACTAACTTCATTGCCAGCACGCAGCCACTGTAGCGGCTCATCGCGATAGCGTGCAGGCCAAAGGTGAGTAATTCTTGGGTATTGGATGGGTAGAGTAGTGGTATACCGGCAGAGACAAAATTATAGTCAGAATAGTTAACTAAGGTCGATGATTTAGCGCCGTGATCATCGCCTGCTAATACCAGTGATCCGCCATGACTTGAGGTGCCCGCTAATGCTGCATGGCGCAGTGGGTCCATCGCCCGATCTACTCCTGGGCCCTTGCCATACCAGATAGAAAAAACCCCATCGACCTTTGCCTGTGGTTGTGCCTGCACATATTGGCTACCCCAGATCGCTGTCGCCGCTAGTTCTTCGTTAATACCTGCCTTAAATGAGATATTATTGGCTTTGAGTATATCTTCTGCCGCCCATAGTTCGATGTCGTAGCGGCCCATAGGGGAGCCGCGATAACCGCTGATAAAGCCACCGCTGTTGAGTCCCGCTCTTTGATCATTTTGGCGCTGTTGTAGAGGAAGACGCACTAATGCTTGCATACCTGTCATATAGATCCAACCTTTATCTTGGGTCAATCTATCTTGCAAGGTCATACCTAAGCGTTGATTTGTTTGCGCCTTCGTCATGTATTTATCCTTATTTTTATATTTATTATGCAGTTTAGCTCACAAGGTAATATTTAATAAAATGAGCCATATCAAACAATAAGTATAATGAATTATAATTATCAGTTTAATTCATAAAGTGAATCAGCATGAGACTAAAGCAGCTGCAACATTTTGTTTTACTGGCTCAAGAGTGCAATTTTCGCAGAGCCGCAGAAAAGGCTTACCTTTCACAGCCCGCTCTAAGTCATAGCATTAAAGCCCTTGAGCGCTCCCTTGACGCGCAATTATTTGACCGGGATAAGAAACACGTTAGCTTGACAGGTTTTGGAGAGATTTTATTAGTGCGAGCCAAAAAAATACTTTTTGAGAGCGCTAATTTTGAACGAGAACTGCAAACCTTAAAACAAGGAGACACAGGGGTGGTGACTTTTGGCTTAGCCACCACCTTCGCCGCGGCGTTTGCCGGGCCAGTATTGAGCACTTGGCAGGGACAGCGCCAAGACATACGTACACATTTATTAATTGAAAACTCGCAAGTCCTCACAGAAAACTTACATCAAGAGCGCATTGAGTTCGCCGTCGTAGATTTACGTGATGCCAGTGACTTTGATGATCTAGACATAAAGGCGGTTGCAACACACCCCGGTGGTTTTTTTACCCGTAAAGATCATCCATTGCAGCGTGTAGAGCACGCAAGCAATCAAGATGTGTTGGATTACGGATTCGTTTCTATCGCTTTACCCAGAAAGCTTGAAATGAATTTTATCAAAACCTTTGCCCTAAAAAAGGGGCAGGCATTGCTGCAATGTGAATGCGATAATTTTGCCGCTTGTGAAGATGTGATGTTGGCCACAGATCTGATTTTACCAACCTTAAATTGCGCTATTGATGCCTCGGTCAAAAAACCGAACATGCGCCAGCTAGAGATTGCTTCGCTCCCTGTTGTACAAGGTACTTGGGGAGTGGCGAGTCTTAAAGGACGTTTTATTCAACCGGCCACTAAGGCATTGATGGCTGAGTTTTTACATGCGGCTAACAGCTATGTAAAAAACATATAAGCGCGGCTTTATTAGAGCGCGATTACCAATACTTTTGGGCATCTTTTCTCCTCGCGATGTTCTGTCGCTACCCAGTCCCCATAGTGCTAATCGCTCCCGCGGCAGTAGAAGGGAGTTGCTGACTCCGTAGCTAGATTTTATGTGCGGCGTTATTATTTACCTTAAATCTTTGAAAATATAAGACAATAGAGCTAACAAACTGATATTTAATATCTTTAACAAGAAGCCCTATGAAGTATGCTTTTCGCTGCTGAGTACAACAAGCGTCGCGTACGTTCGTTCCTTTTCTCAAACGACCGGGACGTATCAGCTCCAGACTATTTACGAAGAGGTTTGTTGTCGGTTACATCCGGACTCATTTATAGCTAGCAGAGAAGGGGGTATTATTGCAAAGCCTAGCAACATAATTAATAGGTATTTGAACTTTTGGGTGGATTACAAAAAGAATTTCCAGTTTGCTCTGTGCATTTGGTGCCCTTTACACCGTCATATACAGCTTGGCTAAGTTGTTGAGCGGAACAACCAGAAATAACTAACATTACCAAAGTACATGAAATAGTATATTTTATATTATTCATTTTTATCCTAAAAAATAAAGCATATTGGAGTTATTACCCGTCGCTAGAAACCTAGTAGATCAGCAACATAATTTACTTCTAGCCAGGCGTCTAACACAACGCCTGAACGAGGTGGATTTTGTGGAATTATATACCACTTATATAGAATTAAGTACTTCATATTTTTGAATTTGTGTGAATTGAAACTATCATTTATAACAACCCTTTTTAATGGTCTCGAGTAAATTATCAGCTCATAACAGCGAACTTTTTTAACTGTGCCAGAGAACAATAGTCGCATGCTACAAACAATAACAAGCTGCATAAATGTCACACATTGTGACAGCTGCGGACTGTATGATAGTGATAGATAATGGGTCCTGAAACGGCCATTCTGGATATAGGTAAATAACCCACGACGATATAATTCCACAGAGTAGGTAGGCTTGTGCAAGGCTTGCGATAAGGAGAGAAGCTGCTGAGATAGGTATTTCAAGTTCAAGTAGCAGTTGCCCGTGGCATTACGAGCATAGTCCTATGTCGTAGCTCTAAAACTTCCAGCATTAATCAGGCATTGTCGAATGCTTATTTGAAACGGCAGAGGTTATATGAATTACGTAATCGATGGATAAAGAAACGCCCTGTACTGAGCTTGATGCAGGGTGTTATGGAGGCTAGAGATCTCTGGCTATCCGATTAGCTGTGATTAATTTTTCTTATGAATAAAACGGCTATTGGGATGGGCTGGCAAAGTATCGACTATATATTTCCTGATACTTCTGTGATGTCTTAAATTTTTTTAATGCACGAGAAAATTGTTTAACAAAAGTTGGTTCAACTCGCTTCTTACTCCATATAGCATATAACCCAGCCTCTTTCATCGTAAAGTTCTGCAGTGGAATAATGGCTGTTTCGAGGTTATTTTCTTTCAGCAATTGCAGAGTGTTTTTAATTGCTCCCGGCACATAATCAATTCGATTTCTAGCTAGCATTTTAAAAACTTGTTCACCTTCGCCAACGGTGTGGTAATTAATTTGATTGTCTTTCAAGAATTTCCAGAATTCATCGGTATAGGTATATTCTCTTACAACCCCCACTTTGTACCCCTTCAAATCTTCATATGAATCTAATTTCAGACGGTTTTTATCCTTTTTACGAATGAAGAAAACCCATTTTGAGGTAGTAATCGGCTCTTCTGGAAAATAACTATAGGTTTTACGCTTCTCGTTAACAGTGGCGGTAAAAGAACCATCGACAGTGCCTTTTTTGACATTCATTTGCACTCGGGCGAATGGTTGTATTTCTATAGTGTAAGTGTGTCCCATATTATCTAACACTTCGCGCATCACTTCTGTAGCGAATCCCCCTATGGAACCATCGGATTGCTTGAAGTGGTAAGGAGGCCATGAATCTACCACTATTGCCAATTCTTTTGATTGTGCATTGAGCGTCATACAGCAGAGCATTAAACTGAAAAATATTTTCCGCATAGCCCCTCTTTTTTTCAAGTGTCAAAACAGCGCTCATCAACTGATGCGCTCTCCAAGGTAACAACTTATTCTAGGTATTGAGTACGTATCTTCAGTTGTGCGTATATGTGCAAATAGATTACTCATTTATAAAAATAATAGTTTTATTTGCGAGATATAATACCAAAATCAAAAAATAAATAAGAAAAATTATGCACTAAGTAAGTATATGTACAATTTAATGGAAAATGACAAGTTACTGATAATAAAATTAATTTACAAGATACATCATTGCTGGCGTATATTTTCAGAGCATTTCTTGAAAATTTAAGACTTTTCTCTAAGGCATCTACAATAGTGCAGAAGCTTTTATATGCAAAAATCAATGGGGTATTGCCTAACCCCAAAGTCAAAAGAAAAGACCTCTGCTCAGTGCGCAGTCACACTCGTGTCATCCTCTATACTTCTTAATGAAGCTTAGGTGGAGTGCTATGCATGAAAGCTGTCTTCCTATTCGTTGAAAAGACCGATTCACTGCCCACTTGCATCTGAATAATATTGATAAATACACTTTAAATAAACATGTGTGATGAAGGCTGAACTATACTCAATTGAGTAGCTTTCATCATCAGGGATGAAGCTGAGGCTGATATAAGTAACATTCTTGAATTTTATATAACCTCAAGCTTGGGCGTGGAACTAATGAAAGAGTGATTCATAAACTTTTTGAAGACACATGTTTTGGGAAGATTAAAACTGACTAGTGAACAGGGGGCTAATCAGTTTTTTCGTCGACAGCCAATATGACGAATAGGTTTATCCTGATGGCAGGGTATTGTTTAATTAACGAACTTTAGGAAATAATTGGGAGCTTGGGATTGAATGGAATTTAAAGAACATGGTGTGTTCAAAGTCAATACTGAAGCAAATTTACTACTTATTGATGCAACTGGTCCGTTTAATGTAGAGAGTGTTAAGCAATACAACATCGGATTAGAATCATGTATTAAACAGCTGGAAGCTTCGCCGTGGAATCAAATTGTTACCTTCCATAAAATGAGCATATTTACGCCTGAAGCAGAAGGACTGCTTACTGATACACTTATCAATAGAAGGTCAAGAGGGTTGATATATTGCGCAGTAATACTAGCGGATGTTGATTTTAAACCATCGGTAAAAGAACAAATGAGCCGTTGCTATCGTAGTGCAGGAGTCGAGCATCAGTATTTTGAGTCAGTGGTTAAAGCACAAGATTGGATATCTAGTTTAGCCTAGAGCGGCCGTCATGTGGTCAATTGTTAGTGTTGCATTGCCGTTATATATTGGGTTGAATCCAATGAAAAGTAGATCAATAAAACTGTTAATTTAATGAAGGCTGTGTTTTAAATGCTATGTCAAAATATATGGCTGTCAAATAGAAACTATCTAGAAAGATTATTAAAAAGCCGTAAGTGATTTAAAGCAAAAATTCCGTCAAATACGGGAAATGAAGCCAACTATTTAAATAATTGGCTTACCAAAAAATATTCACAATTCATTAAATTATGGCATTTTCGTCGGCATATTCTGATCACAATATTATCTTAATAGGATCTACAAATGTAATTAATACAATTGCTTGACTGAGCAGTGTTATCCGAAAGTCAATTAACAGCCGTGCCGTATTTCTAAGGGTCGTGTTCAAAAATCTGGGTCATTTAAGTAACAACCTTTACCCGAAACGCACTTCTATCTGTTTGATCCAAAGCCAACCAATTTGGTGTTGCCTAAATTGGACTGCATACGTGAAAGCTCACCAAGATTTGCTTTCATTAGCATCCCTCCTGGTACTTCATTTAGCTCTCGAATTTCAAAACGATGGTGTTCGATGACGGTACGAGCGGCCTCACGTAGTGGTATCAGAGCTTTGTATGCTTCTGATGCGTTGTCTTGCCAGTTTGCTTTAGCTATTTTTTGGTAAATTCCACTTAACATAACATTTTGCGGGCATATATTAAGCCAATAACAGCCAACTAATGGACTAGTTTCGAAAATTGAGATATCAATTTTTAGCTTAAGAGCAGCATTAGCAGCATTTTTTTCAACCATATCATTGTAAACAATTCTGGCTATATTGAGTAATTTTAAAATGTTGGAAGTAAGGCTGATCGCAGTATTTGTGACCATACCACCGTCAATCGCAAGGCTGGCTATTTTTCCACCGAGGTCAGCTGCACTGACTCCCATAGAATATATGTCTGCATTACGTTCGCGCTCAAGCGCTTCAATCAGACTTTCTATTGCAGCGGTACCCGATTTTCCTGCCATACTTTGGTGCAGGTTTACTTTGGCTTTTGATGCAATTCTGCTGCTTTGTACAGTATTTTTGACATTCCACAAGGTGACGCCTGCTGAGGTTATTATCCCAGCAAAGGGTGCACAGGAGGCAGTGAACTCAGCCATAAAGTTTGGCACTAGGCGACTCACTTCCATCACGACTAAAGCTTGAGAATCAGCAGGAACAATATCTTTCAATAAATGATTCAACAGTGTCGTTGTGTTCATAACAACACCAGCAGAGTTGGCAGCAATGCCATACTTATTTTGCGAACCAGAAGCAGCAAACTGTTTTGCAGGTATATATAAGGCAAAGTCACTGCTATGCGGCTTGACTAAATTTGAATTAAGTTTTCCGCGAAATTCGTTTTTCCAAGTGATCTGCTTAAGCAGAAATTGCGCTTCTACATTGGCTGTTTCACGCGCTAATTCTGCATTAACATGCCCAAGTGCGTCTTGATCTACCGCTCTATTATTGAGCATATTATACAGTTCAGTGACTGCCCCATTTTTATTGCGGCCACTTGACTTCCAATTATTGCCCTTTGACAGTTGCCATGCTTTAAATGCTTGTCCTACACGCCAATATGCATCGCCACCACCAAATTGTTCATGACTTTCCAGCTTTTCATCAAGTTCCTTCAGTAAGGGACTGCGTCTACGGCCTATTAATGCGGTGCGTTTTTTCCAGTCTTTAATGGAGATAAGGTCGAAAGCCATTTCAAAATCCCTTTTTTAAAATTATTAACATTCTATTAGTCTAGTTGACAGGATAATATTTTTATAAGTCTAGCTGAAAAAATTATTTATTTTGAAAATGAAACAATATTATCGACAGTCAGCATAACTGTGAATCGACCTTAGTGGACATGCTAATAGAATTACAATGAAAACGAGCTGCACAGTGATTTTTAAAAGCAACAATGGTTGTATTAGATAATGATCGGGTGCTATTTGAGAAGAGCATGAACGCGAACTCCTTTTATATGCCCACTAAAAAGCAGCACAATCTATACAAGAAAATTATTCTGTTTACAGGTAATGACAAAGGGGCTAAATTTTCTTTTTGGACAGAAGGAAACTTAGCTCAAATGTCAGCTGATAACCCTCGTTAATTAACGAGTAAAGAGCAGATAAGGTCTGAGCTTGTGTTCTTAAACCCCAGTTGTTGGGTGCCTGCTTAAAAGAAACCGTTTCTTTTAAGCAGGCCTTATTGTTGATCTATATTTTAATTTCACTAATTTGAATTTGTGGTTGGGTATTTGTAAAGTTTGGTAAATCAGCCATTATCACCTCTGTATTAGGTCCAAATGCTGCTTGAAACTCTTCAATTGAGTCAAAGGTCATATGCCCCATGGCCACATAAGGGGGGGACTCTCCAGGTGCTCCGCCTCCAAGACCGTAATCTACGGCACCACCTTTTAATGCATCGCCTAAAAGGCCAACAACAAAGGGTAAATGCGTGTTGCAGTAATAATCAATATCGAATCTTACATCAGCAGAGTTTGGGTACATTACGCTTACTTTTATCATTTTTTTCATCCTTTAAGCTTACTTACTATTTATATATATATTCCAATAATAAGTGTAGACCATAATTGTGTGCAGTGGCGCAATGAGTTTGCTTGCATAATTTGAGGGAAAATATCCACCATAACTAAAAAGAAGTGGCCCCCAATGGCTGTCTGCATAAGTTGATTGATTAAGTGTTTAATCAACAAAAGCAGCGTCTTTGTCTGTCAAAACACCCTTCATCAGGTGTCAGGACAGGTAAGCCACGATGGTTTTGCTGTGTGTTATAAAGCATTGGAATAAGCGAATGAATGAATGAATCTCAAAACATAGAATAATAATGACCCTATAACCAACCTTAGCTAAATGTTGTGAGCATGTTTGGGAGTCGCTGAGACCTCAATAAAGCAAGCACCAATTATTAGTATTGCTCCGGTCCATTCAATGATCGTCATACGTTCATCAGGCAACAAAATGCTTGCGGATATGACAGCAACAATCACCTCTGACATCATCAATAGACCTACTCGGCCTGGGTTAATAAATTTATGCGCCCAAATAATGATCAGTATAATAGGCAGAATTGCCGCGATAGAAACGAGGGAAACCATTGGCAGTACTGATAAAACTTGCTGCATGCTCAGAAGGTCCGCAGCACTGAGGAAATATCCAATCAATACAGCAGATAATACGGTAACAGCAAATTGGCACAACACCATACTCGATAGCGGTACGCTATCAAAGCGCTTTATCATCGCGGCACCAATTGCCCAAAATATGCCAGAAAAGAAAGCTAACAGATCTCCTATATTTAGCGGCTCTGAATCATTTCCAGAGAGCAGCAGCACCATTCCACAAAGCCCCCCGACGATAGCTAACCAACGGGACTTATCTGCTTTTTCTTGGAACCATAAAATTTCAATCAAAGTAGCCCAAACTGGCGTCAGATAAAAAAACAGAGTTGCTCGTACCACCGATGAATATACCACTCCAGAAGAATACAAAGCGATGCCTAACCCAGTAAAAAGGCCTATTAGAAAAGCGCGTCCCCAATAGTCTTCTTGTCGTCTCCATTGCAGTCCTACAAGTAACATCAAAGGTAGTAAAGCGGGCATGCTCAGTAGTGCCACAGCAGAAGTTCCAGCGATACCTTGTTCTTCCAAATACCGTAATGGCATCCAATAAACACCCCAAAATGCAGCTGAAATAAAGACCACCATAGACACGGCTTTAGGACTGGAAAATTTTAGTAACACTGCACATCACCTCGCTACACCCATAATTTATATATAGTTAACACAGTGTTTAGCGAAAATCGTTGCTATAAACACTAGAGTCTAATGTTATAGATGTACTCATTGATGCGGAATTCATTTATTATTGTATCTTTGTTAAGATAATCTAAATTGAATTATGATTAAATCACTGCCATCTCTAAACACTTTAAGAGCTTTTGAAGCGACTGCTAGGCACTTAAATTATCATCTTGCCGCAGAAGAACTGCACGTCACACCTTCCGCCGTGAAGCAACTCGTGAGCCGGTTAGAGGACTCAATTTCTGTGCCTTTACTCAAGCGCAAAGGCAGGGGACTTGTATTGACATCAGCAGGAGCTGCTGGCTTGAATGATCTTTGTCTGGCAATGACACATATGAAGTATGCTGTTGGAAAAATGCAGGCAGAGCAACATTCAAAACAACTTATAATTACAGTGGAGCCTTCTTTTTCCAGCGCTTGGTTGGTACCTCAACTCGCACAATTTAGGGGCGCACACCCAGAAATCAATGTGTTGATAGATTCATCCCAACAATTGGTTGATCTGGAGCGCAGTAACATTGATATAGCCATCCGCTATGGCGCTCAAAGTGACAACAATTTAGTACATCACAGACTATTTAACGACCAGATCATCCCAGCATGTAGCCCTGCCTACGCTGAAACGCTCTCCACTGATAAAAAACTAACAGATTTACTGTCCACCTCGCTTATCCATTGGGATACAACGCAACTGGATGCGGCAGAATCTAGTCGCCAGTGGTTTGTTTGGGAAAACTGGCTGGCTCACTTTGGAGTTCATAATATTGCAACCAAGGGAGGGGTTCATTTCAGCGATTATAGTCAGGCTCTGCAAGCAGCGATCGCCGGACAAGGTGTGATTCTAGTCAGCGAACCCATCCTAAAGAACCTATTCCTTAACGAATTACTGACATGCCCATTCAAAGAAAAAGCTACACCTAACGTTGGCTATGATATTGTCACTACCAAAGCAGGCATGGATCGACTTGAAGTAAAAGCGTTTGTCGACTGGATTCTCAAGGCAATTAAATACCAACATTAACCATTGAAGTAAAGCAGTAGCAAAATACCTACAATTTGATCTGTTTATGCTATATAGGTCATTAGAGAGGGTGCCTCATATCAGCTGTTATTGGTAATTATAAGTGGGCTTGAGCCTGATTATGCAACCTACTTAGTACCTTTAATGGCTAGATCTAAAATGAATTTACATAACTTATCAGTATTATCTTTAAAACACTCAACATTATAGCACTCTGATAAATCTTGAGCTGTCCTCTAATATAGATTTATCGATTTCTCTGGTTTGACTATTCCGCCAATAAATATTAATAAATACGCTATTGAAGCAGCGAACAAGTCCCAGACGCCCCGAAGGGTAATTATGTTTTTAAAGAAAGCTAAGCGACCAACAAAGCTGAAATCTTGTTTCAGCTAAACAAAGCTGAAATCTTGTTTCAGCTAAACAAAGCTGAAATCTTGTTTCAGCTAAACAAAGCTGAAATCTTGTTTCAGCTAAACAAAGCTGAAATCTTGTTTCAGCTGCATCGAGGGTGTTCAAAATTCTGTGCCAGAACGCTTGTAAAGGACTCGCCATTTGCGTCCATTCATGTGCGGATCAGTGTGCCCCTCTTTATGGGTATTGACCACTTAGACTTTCCATATAAGAAGCACAGGGAACTTATTCGCTACTAAGCTAAAACAACTATAGGGATATTTATAAAAAACCGCGATGGCAACACTTAAAAATTAATAAATTATTGAAAAGGATTTGTCAGGTCGTTGATTACGGCGTTTTTGAATAGATCACCGCGATATATTAGCGCGAAATATTTTTGGTGGTTAATAGACTAACTATATGATATTAATTCAATTGAAAACTCTGCATGTTATTTTCCATCATAGGGTGTTAAATAAATTTAAAGCCGAACGGTGAGGCATACAGGACGCGCTAGTTTGCTGTTTTTTAAACCTGATGGGTTAAGTGCAGCTGAATTCAATTTAGTCAATGCCTATTGAAGTCGTTGTTAGGAATACAAAGACTGCCCTGTTTTATCTCTACTCGGGGTTTTTCGGTTCTTTTTATTAGTGGAGCTATATGTTGAATCATTTAATGCCTGAAAACAGCTTGTTATTGCTTTATATGCTTGTCTTTTTACTGCTACCGGTACTGCTGTTTTTTATTAACCAGCGCTATAGAGCTCAGCGATTAATGGATTTTAATCAGCAGCTTCAGCAGGCAAATGCCAAGTTTGAAACATTGTTTGAAGATACTACCGATGCAATTTTGTTGATTAAAAATGGTAAATATATAGATGTGAACACTGCGGCGCTCAAATTGTTTGGCTATGCCGATAAGGGATCTTTTATAAACGCTAAAGCGGGCACTCTTGCGCCTAAATCCCAAGAGGATGGAACTTCATCTAGAGAAAAGATTCTGTCATTCTTAGATCAGTGTATCGATAAAGGCAGTGTCCAATTTGAGTGGCAGTCAAGGCGGGTTAACAGTGAAATTGTGTGGATTGAAGTTATTATGACACGAATAACTTTAATGGATGAGACAGTTGTTCACTTAGTTGCAAGAGATATTGATGAAAAGAAGAAAATGCAAGTAGAAATAGTAGAGCGTACTTTAGAGCTGGAGAAAACCAACAATAAACTTACGGAACAGAAACTAATTTTTGAATCACTCTTTTTTGATAGCTCAGATGGCGTTAGTCTGTTCAGAAATGGCCAATTCATTGATTGCAACCGCTCCCTTCTGGAGATGCTTGGCTACTATTCAAAAGAGCAGTTTTTGTCACTGGCCTTAGGCAAGTTATTTCCACAGACACAGCCCAATGGTGAAAGCTCTAAGAAGGCTGCAGTGCAGCATTTAAAACGCTGTATTTTGAGTGGATCGCAGAGGCTGGAATGGCAGTTTTTGCACCGTAGTGGAGAACCTATTTGGTTTGAGTTGGTGATTACCAAAATTTGCTCAACAAATAAAAACTATATTCATATTGTCTGGCGTAACATCGCTGAAAATAAACAATTAAAACAACAAAATGTACTTAACAATAAGCAGCTACTAGCAACAAATAAAGAACTGCAATTGAGTCTCAATCGTTTAAAGCAAGCACAGGAAAAATTAGTGGCGACGGAGAAGATGGCATCTCTGGGAGGATTAGTCGCAGGCGTAGCCCACGAAATAAATACCCCTATTGGAATTGGCTTGACGGGCAGCTCGAAGTTTGCAGAAATCACCGCTAATATTTATCGGCAGTTAAACAATCAGCAACTGACAGAACGCGCTTTGAAAAAGTACTTGGTACAAGCACAAGATATCAGTGAATTGATGGTTGTCAATCTAAAGCGAGGGGCGGAACTAGTCAGTAGTTTCAAGCAAATTGCCGTCGATCAAACCAGCGAGGAAATGCGCAGCTTTATAGTGAAAAATTATATGCAGGAAATCTTGGCTAGTCTGTCGTCTGTCACTCGCTATCAAAATATCGTCATTGAATTAGACTGTGACGATAATGTTGAAGTGAATTCCTATCCTGGAGCGATTTCGCAAATTTTTACTAATTTGATTATGAATTCGATCAAACATGGCTTTAAAGAGCAGCTAACAGGATCCATTAAAATTGAAATTCGCAAAGTCGATGACTATTTGCTGGTGAAGTACAAAGATAGCGGTCGGGGCATTCCTAAACAAAACTTAAGTAAAATATTTGACCCTTTCTTTACCACTAATAGGGATGAAGGCGGCAGCGGATTAGGGCTGAATATTATCTATAATATAATTACCAATACCTTTAAAGGCAGTATAGAGTGTCGCAGCGAAGAACAGCAAGGTACAACCTTTAGGTTTAATCTTTGTATAGCAAAAGTACCAGAATCTCTATCTAATGAGAGATCTTTACATATCTAGCCTAGTGTAGTAAATGCTATGAAAAATCATAATTCTTTAAACTAAGGTTTATAGCATTAGAATTCTATAGGGAATTATTTGTCGCCAATTTTTCCCTGTAAGGAAATTGTCATAAATGTCTATATTACATTCCCTTTATTTGAGGGTGGTGATCTGACTAGTTTCCACAAGGTTTGGGTGGAACAATACAATTATCTAAACGGCCAAATTTATCAGCACTGATATAAAAATATTATATCAACTTAACCTAGAGTTTTGTTTCAGCATTCGCTGTATATCCAAGAGAGAATTGGAAGTTAAATAATCAGCATATTATTGGGGTGCAAGCTAGCTGCTTGCCTTTTCCTTAAGGCTAAATAATAAAGTTATTGATTCAGGTTTTTTACAGAACCGATGATGCAAGGTAAGCAAATTTTTGACAATGGTTATAAAATTCAGAAAAACGGGAGTTGTCAAAAATTAGCTGTTTGCAAATCGGGGGCTTGTCACTCAACCGTTCTTATTCAAATATCAGCTAATATACATAGATCATCTTTTGGGGGTGTCTTTAATGAATAAAGCATCACTTAATCATCTTTATTGTTCACTACTTGTCCAAAGCTGTGCTGTTTTAATAATCTTCACATTAAATAACTATTTGATACTGGATGACGCAGCGCTTAGTGGTAGAATCTGCAGCTAAATATCTGCATTATTGCTGCCTGTTGAAAGAGTATATTTATGTCTTTAATACCTAGTACTATCCCCGCTTTAAGAACTATCGCAATGCCGGCCGACGCCAACCCTGATGGCGATATCTTTGGCGGTTGGATAATGTCGCAAATGGATATCGCCAGCGGAAATTTTGCGGCGCACGAAGTAAAAGGTCGAGTAGTAACGGTGGCCGTTGATGCGATGACCTTTTTAAAGCCTATTTTTGTCGGTGATGACGTGAGTTGCTACTGTGAAATAAACAGATTGGGAAGCACTTCTATAGCAATTAACGTCGATGTCTGGGTACAAAGGCATCACAGTGAGGAAGTGGTGAAAGTGACTCAGGGACTGTTTACCTTTGTCGCTATCGATGAATCAGGTCAACCTCGAAAAATATAACACTTTAGAGTGAGTACTGAGTGTAAGTTGTTGGCTCGGCTTTGGCATTAAAATGTCGCAGCCCTTCATCAGTTCAGTCAATTTTCAATTTGAAAAATCAATAACTTGTGCAAGCGCCACTAATATAGTCGCTGTCTCAAGATAAGACCATATTGTAAAAGAGAGTAGCAGTGAGTCATAAAAAATTATCCATTGTCGCCGATGAAAACATTCCCTATGCACAGCAGATGTTTGCACAATACGGCGATATCCGCCAAGTAAACGGTAGAACACTAAAGGCCGAGCAGTTAGCAGGAGCGGATGTCTTGCTGGTTCGCTCTGTCACTAAAGTGACTGCAGCGCTATTAGCAGGCAGTGCTATTAAATTTGTTGGCAGCGCCACTATTGGCACCGACCACATTGATCAAGAATACTTACAGCAGCAAGGGATTGTTTTTAGTAGTGCACCTGGCTGTAATGCAAATGCAGTGGTCGAGTATGACATCAGCTGTCTCAGTGAGTTGTTAGCGCAGTCAGCTGAGCGTCTGATTGATAAAACGGTGGCAATTATTGGCGTGGGCAACGTCGGCCAAAGGCTCGCTGATAGACTGACCGCAATGGGGGTGAAGGTTTTACGCAATGATCCACCGCGGGCACAGCATGAATCAGGATTCCACACGCTTGAATATGTGCTTAAAAATGCAGATATCATCACTATGCATACGCCATTGGTGAAATCAGGCCCTTATCCTAGTGTGCACTTGTTAAAGGCTGAGCAGTTGGCACTACTGAAACCGGGTGCCATCCTGTTGAATGCTGGCCGCGGTCCGACCATTAACAATAGTGATTTGCTTGATTTTTTAAAACGAAGAAGCGATGTGCGCACCGTGCTTGATGTTTGGGAGCATGAGCCTAAAGTTGATAAAGCGCTGGCTGATTTGGTCACGATTGCCACCCCGCATATTGCCGGATACAGTCTAGAGGGGAGGGCGATGGGAACCTTTATGCTCAAAGAGGCATTATGTCGGTGGTTGGGGGAGAGTAATCAGACGGCTTTTGCAGATTTTCTACCTTTGCCCGAGGTCGCGAATTTAGAACTAAATAAAGTGTTTAATCCGTTATCTATCATTGGTTTAGTGTATGATCCGTTTAGCGACGATAGAGCATTTCGAGCAACATTGGGGCACTCAGAGCAACCGATAGCCTTTGATTTATTACGCAAAAACTATCCCATGAGACGGGAGTTCAATTCTCTCACACTCACATCAAATGATTTAAGTGATTTAGGCTATATGGACAAGCTCGGCTTTTCTATCGTTTAAAATAAGCTCAAAGAATATAAATAAAATAATACGAGGAAAGATATATCGCAACCTCCGTTGAGTCATTAAAAGACATCAATCCAGCTATCGGCTCAAAAGTCGTTATGGAGATGGTCTCTCCCAGGCGCAAATTGGCATTAAATTTATTAGGCTATATTGAAGGTAAGTCACTAATGGTGAGTGCCCCTAAGCGAAGCTCCGGCTATAGTGCGGCAAATCTAGAAGGTGTAAATATTAAAGTGCATATTATGCTTGAGGGCAGAATATGTACTTTTATGTCCCGTGTTGTCAAAATATTGCCGCAACCACTGTCCTATTGGCACTTATCTTATCCAAAAGTGATCGATATTAGCAATATTCGCAAAAATACCAGAGTTGAATTGCGTTTACCGGTGTCTATCGAGTATCAAGATCCAGAACTTGCGATGGATCATGATATTCCCAATATTGTATTTTGCACGGATATTTCAATGAAAGGGGTGGGGGTGGAAGCGCCTAGCGCATTAGGCAAGATTGGCGCTGAATTTTTCATCACGCTACGTCTAAAAGTCGCCGGTGTTGATCAAATGCTGTTGACCTCAGTGATTTTGAAATCGTGTAAAATGACTGAGCCTGGGGTGTATGCTCACGGCTTTCAGTTTCAGGAACTTGAAGATGAAAGTAAAGTACTAATTGCCGCTTATGTCTACAAAGAAATTCTCATAAAGCTTGGTTATATCGATGAATAAACGAAAAAAATTTAAATTAGGTTTGATCATTAACCCTGTTGCAGGACTCGGTGGCTCGGTCGCTTTAAAAGGCAGTGATGGAGCGGATACTCAGGCGCTAGCACGTGATTTAGGGGCTGTGCCTATGGCACAAGAGCGCACTAAAACTGCGTTATCGTTACTGATTGGTCAGGCAGTAGAGATAGTCACTTACCCGGGGGAAATGGGTGAAAGTGTCGCCAGAGAGCTTGGCTTTGCCGTGCAAGTGGTTGGCGCTATTAATGAGAATGCCACGACCGCTGCAGATACCGAACAAGCGGTGCTTGACCTAATCGCGCAAGACATTGACTTACTGCTGTTCGCAGGCGGCGATGGCACCGCCAGAAATATTGCCAATATAGCCCCCGAACACTTGACTGTGCTGGGCATCCCCGCGGGAGTCAAAATTCACTCAGGCGTTTACGCTATCACACCTAAAGCTGCAGGTGAAATTGTCGCCATGTTGGTTGATGGTCAGATGTTATCTCTGCAAGAACAGGAAGTACGCGATATTGATGAACAAGCGTTTCGAGCAGGGCGGGTCAGCGCTAAATACTACGGCCAACTGCAAGTGCCTGCAGAGCACCGTTATCTGCAAAATGTAAAAAGCAGTGGACGCGAAGTAGAGGAATTAGTTATTGCGGATATTGCCGCCGCGATTGTCGAGCAAATGCAGGACGATGTGTATTATGTGTTGGGTTCAGGCACTACGGTACAAGCTGTGATGGAAGAGCTGGGGTTGGAAAATACGTTATTAGGCGTCGATCTAGTGAAAAATGGCGAATTAATCGCCCGAGATTGCACCGCCCCACAATTACTGACACTGACCAATAACCATCAAACTGTGTTGATATTAACGATTATAGGTGGCCAAGGGCATTTTATCGGTAGGGGCAATCAACAGCTCTCTAGTGAACTACTAGAGCGTGTCGGAAAAGAAAATATCTGGCTGATAGCCACAAAAACGAAAATTAATGAGTTGGCAGGTCGCCCGCTAATTTGTGATTCGCAATCTCAGGCAATTAATCACAAGTTCGCTGGATTAATCAGTATAACAACTGGTTATCGTGATCAAGTGTTATATCCTGTGGCCAGTGTATAGAGGGCTATCGCTTTGCTATTTCGCGCACTAGGGCGCTTAAGTCTAAGCCTAAATTGTCGGCTAGCTCATCGACACTACCGCGAGGGGAAAGCATTATCGGCTTTTTCTCGAGTTGTGCTTGCTGGCGTTTTATCTTTAGCTTGAGTTGCTCATGAAATAGATTCAGTTGCGGCATCGATAAGTTTTGTAAGTGGATAAAAAATTCAGATTCAGTCATGGGTTTTACAGTAATCGTAATAAAAAATCCGTTTAGCGGTTGGGAAAATAGTAAAAATTAGTTTAAAAGGCAGTGTTGACTGCTCAGGAGATAGATTTATTTTGCCACTTGAGCAGAAATTCCACAACCTTTAAGGATTATTTTTATTAATGTATCAGCGGCATTGCTAAATTGATGTTCGCTTATCGCATCACTTTTAAGGTGTAACTTTATCTGCCAGTTGAAGTCGGCGTAAGTTTGGGTCGCCGCCCATAACATAAAGAGTAGATGGATGGGGGAGATATCATCCATTAACCCTTCGTCTATCCAGTTTTGTAATTTATCCGTCGCCCCAGTGGTCTGCTGACAGAGCTTTTCAATGATGTCGTTAGGCAAATGCGGAGCACCATGGAGTATTTCATTGGCAAATACCTTAGAGGCATTAGGGTGGTTTTTTGATATTTCAATTTTAAGCTTTATATAATCAGTCAGTGCTAAAGCGGGATGCTCGTATTGATCAAAGGGTGCTGTCGCCATTAATAGGGGGGTGATAAAGCTCTCTAAGACGCTGCGATATAATACTTCTTTGTTTTTAAAATAATAGTAGATATTGGCTTTGGGCATAGCTATTTTCTGCGCTATATCAATAATCTTGGTGCCTGCATAGCCGTTATTGGCAAATGTTTCACAGGCGGCATTGAGTATTAACGCTCTTTTTCGATCTCTTATGCGGGACATATCTATCAGTGACTCAAGGGGCTATTGTTGGTGGTTTTTGTTGTACACACACTGACCAAAACTGTAAGTGCTATCGATAGCGCGATCATCGCCTAATATCATTAACACAAATAATTGCTCTTCAATGTTTTTAACATTCTCCATTCGCAAGCTGATTAAAGGCGTTGCCGCTAAATCCAGCACCACAAAATCTGCTTCCGTACCCGGCAGTAATGTGCCTATCTTATCTTCCAGTTTAAGTGCTTGTGCACCCGCTAAGGTGGCTAGGTAAAAGGCTTTAAAAGGGCTTATCTGTGCATTTTTAAGCTGGCACACTTTATAAGCTTCCTGCATAGTTTGCAACATCGAAAAACTCGTGCCCCCGCCAATATCCGTCCCTAGCGCCACTTGCACTTTTTTCTGCGCCATTTTATTTAAATCAAACAAACCGCTGCCTAGAAAAGTGTTTGAAGTAGGGCAAAAAGCGACAGCGGCATTGGCTTGCGCCAAGCGCTCGCACTCTCGATCACATAAGTGAATTGAGTGGGCAAAGACAGACTTATCGGTAACCAAATTATAGTGATCGTAAACATCTAAGTAGTCACTGCGCTCTGGGAACAACTGTGCAACCCATTCAATTTCTTTTTTATTTTCACTCAAATGCGTGTGTAAGTATAAATCGGGGTATTCCTGTAGCAGTTTACCCGCCAATGCTAATTGTCGCTCGCTACTGGTTGGTGCAAACCTAGGCGTTACCGCATAGCTCAGCCGGTTCTTTTGATGATAGCGCTCGATCAGTTCTTTGCTATCATCATAGCTGCTCTGTGCCGTATCAGTGAGATTGCTCGGTGCGTTGCGATCCATCATTACTTTACCGGCAATCATACGCAGACCTACTTTATCAGCGGTATCAAAAAAGGCGGAAACAGATTCTTTGTGCACTGTGCCAAAGACTAAAGCGGTAGTGGTACCATTTCTCAACAGCTCCTCAATGAAAAAGTCAGCAGTTTTTGAGCAGTGCTCAGGATCATTAAATGCCGCTTCAGCAGGGAAAGTGTAGTTCTCTAGCCAATCGAGCAACTGCTCACCGTACGAGGCAACCACCGCTGTTTGTGGATAGTGAATGTGGGTGTCGATAAAGCCTGGGGTAATAAGTTTGTTGGGATGAGCGATTACTTGCAACTGTGGATACTGCTGTAACAACTCGGTGGCGTCACCTAGCTGTTCTATTAAACCGTCTCTGACGACCAATAAGCCATCAGCTAAATACTGGTATGATTGTTCAATGCCGACAATATCTGGGTCGCCAAGGGAATGTAATATCGCACCGCGATGGCCAACAATTGAGCTTTTCATGGTCTTATCTCTTAAGGTAATAATTTCAGATGACCATCAGCATTTTCACTGACGGTGTTAGAAGGTTTTAAAGTCTGTGTATTTTGATAGTACTGGATGAATTGAGCACTGACAGAAACAGCGATTTCCATGGGTAGTTTACCGCCGATATCGCTGTGTCCAATCGGACAGCAGATACGTGATATTTGTGTTTCATTATAACCTTTGTGCAACAGGCGAAGTTTAAACTTTTTCCATTTGGTTGTAGAGCCAATAACGCCGATAAATCCTAAATGTTGGCGCTTTAACAAAGTTTCACACAATTGTTGATCGAGCTGATGATTGTGGGTCATGATCAATACGTAGCTATCTGTTGGCAGTTGTGCTATCACAGCGCATAAATCATCGCTGATGACGATTTTGGTATTGGTATACACTTGGCTCGGAAATAGCTGAGAACGACTATCGCTCCACATTACCTGGCAAGGTAACTGCTCCAAAATGGGCACTAAAGCGTTGGCGATGTGTCCTGCGCCAAAGATGGCGACTTGCCTAGCAAAAGGATAAAAGGCTTCAAACAGCAATTCAACTTGACCGCCGCAACACTGGCCTAAACTCGCACCGAGTGAGAAGCTTTTAATAAATGACTGGCGGGTTTGTTGCTGCAACATGTCTTTAGCCAGCTTTATCGCTTGATGTTCTAAGTGCCCGCCGCCAATGCTGAGAAAATTATCAGCGGCACTGACTAACATTTTGCTGCCAATGGCTCTAGGAGTAGAGCCTTTCGCTGAAAATATAGTGACGATCACACAGGGCTCATTAGCCTGCTGTAATTCACCTAACTGAGCGTGCCAACTTAAGTGCATACACGCTCACCTTGTATCTCTTGTACGCCCATCAGTATCGCTTCAGGCGTTGCCGGCGAGTCAATATTTGGCTGCTGCTGGTAATCAGCGATACTGGCTACGGCATCTTTAAGGGCACACCAGACACTAATGCCTAACATAAATGGTGGCTCGCCGACGGCTTTAGAATGGAAAACCGTATCTTTGGGGTTTTTTCGATTCTCCACCAGCTTTACTCGAAAATCATTGGGAGTATCGCTAATAGCGGGAATCTTATAACTCATGGGGTTACAGGTAAGCAGTTTTCCTGAATCATCCCATACCAGCTCTTCAGTGGTCATCCAGCCCATGCCTTGTACAAATCCGCCTTCGACTTGACCAATATCAATTCTTGGGTTTAGGGAATCGCCGACATCGTGCAGAATATCAGTGCGCAGCACTTTGTATTCACCGGTATGTGTATCAATGATAACTTCAGAGCAGGCGATACCAAAGGCGTAATAATAAAAAGGCGTGCCTGAGGCGCGTTCGCGATCGTAAAAAATTTCCGGTGTTTTATAAAAACCGGTGCTCGATAGTGATACTTGTCCGAAATATGCCTGTTGCACTAGCTCGTTAAAGCTAATTACTTTGCCGTCTAATTTTACATGATTATTACTAAATACAATTTGCGTTTTATCAAGTTGATAATGTGCGGCCGCAAAATCGATTAATCTCTCTTTGATGGTACGCGCGGCGTTTTGCGCCGCTTTGCCGTTGATATCAGCACCGGAGGAGGCCGCTGTGGGCGAGGTGTTGGGCACTTTGTCGGTATTGGTTGCCGATATCACTATAGTGTCTATATCAACTTGAAATTCCTCTGCCACTATTTGCGCCACTTTAGTATTCAAGCCTTGTCCCATCTCAGTGCCACCGTGATTGAGGTGGATGCTACCATCGGTATAGATGTTGATTAAAGCACCACCTTGATTGAGAAAAGTGGCGGTGAAGGAAATGCCAAATTTAACCGGTGTGAGCGCCATGCCTTTGCGTAAAAAAGGGTGCTCAGTATTGAAGGTGGTTATTTGTTGGCGGCGCTGTTGGTAATCGCAGCTGTGCTCAAGCTCCTCAGTCATTTCTGCGAGCAAATTACCGGTAACTTTTTGCCCGTAATGAGTCGTGTTTCGCTGATCTTTTTGATAGTAATTGAGCTTGCGAATCGACAGCGGGTCTAGATTGAGCACACGGGCGATATGATCCATAATGTTTTCAATAGCCACCATGCCTTGCGGTCCGCCAAACCCTCGATAAGCGGTATTAGAGGCGCGGTTGGTCTTACAGCGGTAGCCGGTGATGATGGCGTTGCCAAGATAGTAGGCGTTGTCTGCGTGGAACATGGCTCTATCAACGATGGAGCCGGAGAGATCCGGCGAGTAGCCACAGTCGGCCAGTAAATCGAGCTTTAACCCTGACAGTAACCCTTTTTCATCAAACCCCACTTCATATTGTGCGATAAAAGGATGGCGTTTACCGGTCATGCGCATGTCTAGCTCGCGCGTCAGGCGCATTTTGCAAGGTTTGCCGGTCAAGTGTGAGGCGAGGGCAGCGAGGCAGGCAGGTTGTGCTGCTTGTGTTTCTTTACCGCCAAAACCGCCCCCCATGCGACGCATATCGACAGTGACTTTGTTCAGCGATACATCGATGACTTGGGCGACCAGCTTTTGTACTTCACTGGGGTGTTGAGTGGAGGCATAGACCAGCATACCGCCTTCTTCAGTGGGGACAGTACTGCAAATTTGTGTCTCTAAATAGAAGTGCTCTTGGCCGCCAATGCTCAGCTCTCCGCGTATTACATGCGCAGCTTGTTGCAGCGCCTTTTCAGCATCTCCGATGCTCTGTGTGTGTGGATCAAGTACATAGTGCTTTAAAGCATGGGCTTGTTTGATGTCTAATACTGGCACAAGGGGAGTGATTTTTACTTTGACCAAGTCGGCTCCCGCCCGTGCTATATCGACAGAGCTGGCAACGACAATGGCGATGACTTGGCCTATATATTCAACCGTTTTGTCCGCCAGTAGCGGGTCACCAGGCAATATTGCCCCTATATCGCTATTGCCGGGAATATCGCGGGCTAATAGTATGCGCTCAACCCCGGCGAGAGTTAAGCCTTCACTAATATCAATAGACTCAATGGTACCGTGCGCGGTATCACTGAGTACCGGATATAGATGCATTTGGTTGGCGAATTCGGTTCTGTCATCGATATAAATTGATTGTCCACTGACGTGACGCGCAGCACTTTCATGGGGGATTTTTTTACCCATACCGGTGCTTATCTGTGACTGTACTTTTGCCAGCATCTGGGCCTGACTTAGCGAAGCTTTGCCAATATTAGACATAGTCTGAAATCCTCGTTTTTAAGTGGCTCTTATTGATTGCTGACTCAGCACTGGGGCTGCCATCATTGTTACTGTGTATACCTTGGCTCTCGTAATAGAATTTATGCAGTAGGTTTTCTGCACAAAGTAAGCGATAGCGATTACTGGCTCTAAAGTCACTCATCGGTTGAAAGTCTAAGCGCAACTGCGCCATGGCATCGGTAATGTTTTCAATATTCCAAGTTTTACCGATCAGCGATTGCTCTGTGTGTGTGGCGCGTTTAGCAATAGCGGCCATACCACCGTAAGCGAGTCGAATAGTAGTGACTTGTTGTTGATCGTCTAATTGTAAGAAGCAGCCGACACAAATCGCTGAAATATCATCCTCAAGGCGTTTTGAGACTTTGTAAATCTTGAAATGAAATGTCTTGTGTAAGCTTTTATTTGTCTTGTTAGGGGCGGGTTGCTCGATAATTGGTATCTGTATTTTTTCTATAAATTCAGAGGGTTGCAACACTGTTTTACGGTAGTCTATAAAGAAATCGGCAACGCTGACTACTCTTTGTTGAGTGCCTTTTCTAAGCGTTAATTTTGCCCCCAGCGCGATGAGAGCAGGTGGCGTGTCCCCAATGGGAGAAGCATTGGCAATATTACCAGCGAGAGTTGCCTGGTGTCGAACTTGCAAAGAGGCGAAGCGGTCAAAAAGATTAGCAAAATCATCGTAATAAGGGGCGAGTAGGCTTTGGCATTGAGCAAGTGTGACAGCTGCGCCGATAGTTATATACTGATCATCTATTGAGACTTGTTTGAGTTCGTTGACATTGCTCAAGCTAATTAAGCTTGAAAACTGCTGGTGATGCTGGGTAACGGCTATGGCTAAATCTGTTCCGCCTGCCAGCAGAGTACTATCTGGATTTTCTAAGTAAATTTGAGCGAGGCTGTCAATGTCCTTAGGTAAGTGACAGCGTTGCTTATCTTGTTCAATTATCTGGGTATTTGTATGGCTGGCTAGCTGCGCTAAATCTGCTTTAGTCTGATCAGCCAAGGGTTCAAAGTGGTCAACTTCAAAAGTGTTTAACGCTTGTTCTGCAGCACTATTGATGGCCCGATAGCCTGTGCAGCGACATAAGTTACCCCCAAGTGCCTGCTGTACGCTGTGTTTATCATACTCGCTTTGGTGTTTCTTAAGCGCAAACAGCGACATCACAAAACCCGGAGTACAATAACCACATTGTGAGCCGTCATTATCGACCATTGCCTGCTGGGTACAATGTAAACCTTGGGAGGGCTTTATATCTTCAATACTTAACAGCTGTTTGCCATCCAATGCGCTGACAAAGGTAATGCAAGCATTGATGTTTTTATAAACCAATTGCGCATTAGTATCCAGTTCAACAGTCACTACCGTACAGGCCCCGCAATCACCCGAGGCGCAGCCTTCTTTAGTACCGGTACGCGATCGCATATCTCGCAAGTACTGCAGTACCGTAGTATTTGGATTTATCTGATCTAAACTGACTAACTCGTTATTCAACAAAAACTGGATCACTCTCAACACTCCCTTTGAGCTTAATGCCTTTAATAATAACTGACATAAGTTCAGACTCTTCGCTTAAAATGACGGCGCCAATACCGCTAAATAGATTAGACAAAGGCCTTTGGTTATTAGAATTATAATGTGCTCTGCCACTCAATTAGACTAAAAGCTGACTTTTGGGTCAAGTTTTTTAGGTATTCTACGTTGGAATCATTGCTAGGCGCTTTTTTCATTGTATTTATTGGCTGCGGTTGCGGATAATTTAGGCATAACAATATGGGTGAAAAAGTAGCTGTCAGAGTCTCTTTCTCATTTCATAGATATATCAATCGATAGGGAAGTAATGATGGAAACATGGGTGGCATTTACCTTACTTGCAGTCTTGATGCAAGCTATGCGAACAGCGGGTCAAAAACAATTGGCTGCTTATATATCCCCGATGGCGACGACTTTAGTACGCTATCTATTTGGTTTACCGATCGCACTTATCTACCTCGCAATATTGGTGGTTGATGACACTGAACTTGTGGTAAAGGCATTAGTGCATAGCGATTTCTTGTTCTATGCCAGTTTGGCGGGCGTGGCACAAATCCTGGCTACTTTTTGGCTAGTTAAAGTGCTTACTTTTAGGAATTTTGCAGTAGGAACTAGCTTTGCTAAAACTGAAGCTCTACAGACCGCTTTGTTGGGCGCAGTATTTTTTAGCGCTTATTTATCGGTATGGGGTTGGTTAGCGGTTGTAGTGGGGATGTTGGGGATACTAGTGGTCTCTCTACCGCAAAAAGGACAGCCGTTGGATTTATCAAGCTTGTTTTACGGAGGTTTATCCGGCATTGCCTTTGCGCTGACGTCACTTTGGTTAAGAGAGGCGAGCTTAGTATTAGAGTATCCGCTGACCATCAGTGCGGCGCTGACACTCGCTTATATGGTTTCTCTGCAATCGTTGATTTGTATTCTCTACATTTATCTCAAAGAGCGCGAACAGTTGAGGTTGATGCGCAAACACCTGACCTTGGCTGGATTTGTCGGGGTCACTAGCGCCTTGGGGTCCATCGGTTGGTTTACGGCGATGAGTTTTCAAAATGCGGCGATTGTTAAATCGCTAGGTCAGCTTGAGTTTGTCTTAACCTTGTTAATTACTTATCTGTTTTTTAAGGAGAAAATAAAACTCAAAGAATATGTCGGGATGTTTTTAATCTTGATAAGTGTCGTGTTATTGTTGTGGCTTTAATAAACCGAAAGGGCTGCAATTAATGCATGATTTAAAGCTCAGCTGTCAATGTCAAAAAGTGCAGGCAGTGATACCCAACATTAAGCCGGGCACAGGAACACGATTAATTTGTTACTGTGCTGACTGTCAGGCGTTTGCCCAGTATTTACAGCCCGAAGGTACTTTGCTGAATGAATTTGGTGGCACTGAAGTTTTGCAACTTGCCCCGTCAATGCTGCGCTTTGAGCAGGGACAATCACAGTTGCGCTGTATGCGCCTGACAAAAAAAGGTTTATATCGCTGGTACAGTGCATGTTGTAATACACCGATCGCCAATACCGTGAGTCGTAAAATACCTTTTGTCGGTTTACAGCGCGCATTTATTGACAATGCACAAGATGTTGAATTGGCCATCGGCCCAGTGCTGGGCAGTGTCGGTATCGATGATGCAAAACCAGGTTTGCCCAATGCCGCTGTAATGGCAGCGCAGAAAGGAAAAATAAAACTCAAAGTTATTTTAAAGTTACTGCAATGGAAGTTGTTAGGTAAAGGGCGCATTAATCCTTTTTATCAAAAAGACGGTAAAGCAGTGATAAAACCTTTGCTGTTATCCGCCGATAAAGATTGATGATTTATACGTTGGCTAAGGAAGCAGCGAACAAGTCCTGTACGCCCCGTAGGGTGGGTCTCTAAGCGGCCAACAGAGATGAAATCTTGTTTCATCTGTATCCTTTGTCAGAATGCTTGTAAAGGACTCGCCATTCACTTCGCGTTCTTCCGTGGATTTGACCGCTTAGTTATCCACAGGGAACATCTAGGGACTTATTCACTACTTCCCTAATTCATCGCAATGCAAAGAAAAGGGATAATACATGGATGTCGCAGTACTCACATTTCAAGGTTTTAATGAACTAGATTCATTTATCGCCTCCGCTATTCTCAATAGGATGAAGGGGCAAGGTTGGAATGTACAAATTACTTGCCCGCAAGAGTGTGTTACTAGCATGAATGGGGTCAAAGTGCATGCGCAGCAACCGTTAGAATTTGCCAATAGCGCAGATGTTGTAGTAGTGGGCAGCGGCATTTACACTCGTGAAATAGCGGTGGATGAGCAGATAACCAGCAGATTAAGTCTCAACCCTGAAAAACAGATAATCGCGGCGCAATGCTCAGGTACTTTGCTTTTGGCCAAACTGGGGTTGTTAGAGGGGTTACCCGCCTGTACTGATTTAACCACTAAACCTTGGGTCATTGATGCGGGCATTGATGTGTTAAATCAGCCGCTGGTGGCGCGGGGGAATGTGGCAACCGCAGGAGGCTGTTTAGCTTCCTCTTATTTAGCGGCTTGGATTATCGCCAAAACTGCCGGTGTCGATGCTGCCAGCAGTGCCATTGAATACGTTGCCCCTACTGGGGAAAAGCAGCAGAGCGTGGCGGCAATGCGCAAAGTTATTGAGCCTTATTTATAATCGTTCAGTATTGTATCTATTTGCGCCAGTTGAGTGGCAGTTAATGCACCAAATTGCATCGCCGCAATGTTTTCTTTGGCTTGTACTAAGGTTCTGATGCCCGGAATAGGAATGCATGCGGGTTGTTTTGCCCAAATCCACGCGAGTGCTCCCTGTGCAATAGT
>Ga0209396_1001066_pt1 | contig 31224 bp, 23 predicted proteins | sample GOMGulsemesocosm_6_FD_184638 | JGI IMG/M metagenome (GOLD analysis project Ga0209396, IMG submission 184638) | Methane-oxidizing microbial communities from mesocosms in the Gulf of Mexico - GOM8C Gulf of Mexico (SPAdes) (version 2) | ecosystem: Environmental > Aquatic > Marine > Cold seeps... | reverse complement strand
TAGTGATTATTTCCATCAGTGGACAATCAAACCCAACGGCACCGAAGGTTATCGCACCGCGGAAGTAACGTTAGGCGGCATAGACACCGACGAATTATCATCTAAAACAATGGAAGCTAAAAACGTTGCAGGCCTTTATTTCATCGGTGAAGTCGTTGACGTTAGCGGTTGGTTAGGCGGTTACAACTTCCAATGGGCATGGGCAAGTGGCTGGGCCGCTGGACAGGCTGTTTAGTCTTGTGTAGTGACAATAAAGTTTGCCCGTAGCCAATAAAGTTCGCCTATAAGGTATTTATTTCCCTTAAAGATTGCCCGTAAAAAATTTATTAGCTATGATTTAAATCAGTACGTCGTAATTGGACGTCAAATGAGTGAGTAAGAAGCGAATACTATCTCGCTATTGCGTGTTAACGCCTCAGATGTAGTGTTCTAATTTCTTGTATTTTTGCAAAAGAGCAATGACTGCTTTGGTGAAGCCGAATATAAGAAGAGTTTTGGACTACATCAGGGGAAATAATTTGAATCAGATTAGCATGGATATTGAAAAGCTAGAGTTTTACCTCATGACGTGTCGTCATAAGGAAAAGGATTATTCAAAAATAGGGCTAATTTACCAGTATGTTCTCCAATCTCTGCCCCCGAGGGTATAGCAACTAAGATACAGATTCAAACAGGTAAGCTGTCATTTCTAAATTGAAAATGTCCAAAACCGAGTTGAGCTGAATATGAAACTTTATTCCTATCCTACAAAGAAACCTACTAATTTAAATCATAGTAAAAGATTTACGGGCAAACTTTAAGGGATACAAATCGCCTTATGGGCAATCTTTATTGTCGCTGCACAAATTATTGTTATTACAAGTATATAAAACTGAAAAAGTGACCGTTTCATTCCTCTAATATTATTGCGTAGCAGCTAAAATAAACGTAAAAACACCCCTAGTGAATAGAATAACCACTAGGGGTGCTTTGTAAAATAATCATGCTTTTTTAGTTAAATTAATATTCATTAAAACGAATAGCTGATTCCTACAGACAGGTTATTAACATCATTAAATGGGAGGTTATAACGAGTGGCTTGCATATTAACCTCTACATTAGTTAAAACTTGATAACCAAGTGTTGCAGTATAAAAAACATCAGTACCGCTATCACTACGTTCGATAGTCGTGCCATTCAATGTACTGCTGTAATCTAAATCCCATGTTAGTAACCCGAAGCCAATGGCAACATTTACGGCATCATTGTGCCAAACTCGATACTGACTTTGCACACTGAAACCATCAACTAACTTAGGCGCGACATCGATAACACTTTGATGAAATTGATGAGTATTCAATGTACTACCAGAGATAACTGTTTCAGTATCACCTAACTGTTCATAGTTTAAGCTAAACGAAAAGTCATCATAATTAAATCCCGTACCAATACGGAAACTTACATCACTATTATCAAAACTAATCGCATCAAGGTCTTTAATATTTGAGCTATTAATATTCTCTAGCGCGGTACTCTTCCCAACGGCTCCCGTAATAAACCATTCTGCACTCGCGTTAAAACTGGCTAAACTAATAAAAACTGTCGCTAAACCAACTAATCGTTTAGCGAATAGCTGTCTTAAAGTTAACAACATAACCATTGCCAAGATCATCATGCCCATACTGCCTCCTTTCGATTTATTGGTCACTGTTACACCCTCGAATGCGGTTACTTGTACATTCACTTGACCAGTAACAGCTGGGTTGAAACTATCTGTTACTTGATAGCTAACGATAGCAAGGCCATTGAAGCCTTGTGCAGGCGTGTAAGTTAACGAGTTATCACTATTAACGACCACAAGACCAACATCAGCACTAGAACTAGTGATAGTTAACGTATCACCGTCAATGTCACTGTCATTTGCCAGTACATTTAACGTGATTGCCGTTCTATCGTCAGTACTAGCATCATCGGAAACTGCTTGAGGTGCATCATTAGTAAAGACTTCGACACTGACCATTGCACTACTAGTGCCTCCATTACCATCTGACACACTATATGTGACGGTATCTATTCCAACAAAATCAGTTTGTGCTTGATAATGTAATTGATTATCAGCAGTAATAGTGACGGTACCAAAAATACTGGTTACCACACCTAAGCTCAGTTCATCATTATCAATGTCGATATCATTAGCTAATACATCAATGATAATCGTTTGATTACGTCTTAATCGAACTGAATCAGCTAATGGTTGCGGTGACGTATTATTATCAGCTTGTACAGCAACGCCACCAGGATCGACAATCGTACCGTTTGCAATACCATCGTCATCATTTGCACCACCATCACTAATCGTTAGCTGAACACACCAATGTCCTTCTGTTAAACCCACGCTCCAAGATTCACTCGCAGGCGGTGGGCAATACCCTCTCTGACCTGCCACTGAATGTAGCTGATTATCGCTATCTTCAACAAAATTAGTCCAACCATTTTCGTCGCTATACTTACGATATACAGCACCTGCAGGAATTGGTTGGCGCTGCGGCAAGACTACGCGATAGTTTTGACCAATAACGGGTAAACCAGAAGCTATATAATCGAAAATACCACCAACATTTGGTAAGTCATCCGATGCTATTACATTACTTTGTAAATCTGTAGAGGTCAGTAGAACACCACCAGTTTCACCTGCTGCTAATGTCGCGCCTTTACGTAAACAGACACCAGGATCGCCTTCCACTAAAAATTCATTTTGAATAGCAGCCTGCTCTGGCAAGACGTTACATTCAGCAATAGCATCTAAATAATCAGGAATACCATCTTGATCCGTATCACTATAGCCCTCTTGTTGATCGGGAATTAAGTCGCCATCGCTATCGATGTCAGTCAGCGGAGGAAGCTCAGCATTTACTTCAAAATAAAGTGTTTGATTTGCTGATAGATTACCTTCGCCATCATCGGTTACATTCAGGCGAATACTATAGATGCCATTAGCCAAGTTGCTTGGATCAAAGGCTAATTGATTATCAAACTCATCAACAACGTCTAGTTCGGCATCATATTGCCACTGGCTAGTCACGATATCATTATTAGCATCACTAATATCGGCATTAACAGATACTAAACCATTAATAGGAGTAACTAATTGGCGAGATTGGCCATCTTGGCGCATTGCTAATGCTATTTCAGGTGCAAGATTGCGCTCAACAATCGTTAAAGTATGAGTCGACTTACTACCTAGATTGCCATCACCTAGGGTCACAATCAGTGTTTCATCACCTTCAGTCTCACTATCATCCATAATATTAATATTAATTAATGCTTCAGTACCTGAAACAATTTCGACTTCATCACTAGCAATAACATAATCATTATCGTCGACACTACCAGAAATAGTAAAAGGAATAATGAGCGGATAAACTGGTGCTTCGCCATTAAGCAATACGCTTATACTGACACTTGCCCCTTCAATAGCCATTTGATCTTTACTCAACGATATTAAAGGATGAACAACTACTTTTTGGCTAGCAATGCTGGTTAAACCAGTTGCTTCTTCAGTTGCTTGCCAGTAAGCAAGGTTGTTGCCCGGCTGAAATAATGGTCCATTCAACAAACTCACCGGCACAGGACGACCGTTCTTGCTTACAGCAGTTGCGATACCTAAATCAGCTTGGCTATATAAACCTACAGCATTAATCTCTATGTCATCAGGAACAGTAATAACCGGTACTGAATCAACAGCCCCCCGAATCGACACTTGAACGCTTGCTTCGCCAAATTCGTCATTACCATCGGTAATACTATAATCCAGTTCAACTTGACCAATAAAACCACTGTCAACTGTCAGAATTATTTGATTATTTTCAATAACAACTTGACCAATACCGCTACTAACAGCGGTTAGAGTTAACTCATCGCCATCAATGTCACTATCATTATCGATGACATTCATCAGGTAGCGATTTTGTTCGTTACGTTCAAATTCAAAGCTATCATCAGTCGCATTAGGAGCACTGTTAACACTTAAGACTTCAAGGCTAAATCGATCAAGGCTCGCGCTAAGACCATCATTATCAGTAACAGTAATAACAATGCCTTCAGTAATTCCGCGATTATCCTTATCTGGTGTTCCCATAAGCTCACCGGTAGACACATTAAAGCTTGTCCACTCTGGTTTATTAACAATGGTGAACGTTAACGTACTGTTAGGATCTATGTCTTCAACGATTGGCGTAAAGGTATATTCCTCACCTTCATTAACTGCTGTTAATGGAGTGCCACTAATCATTGGGGCATCATTAACATTAGTTACCGTAATAGAAAAACCTGGCAAGCTAGCTGTTTCGCCGCCGCTATCGCGAACTGTAATAATGATATTTGAACTAACACCTACATCATCATTATCTGGGGTACCAGTTAACGCGCCGGTAGTCGAATTAAAGGCCGCCCAGCTCGGTTTGTTAGTGATTGAGAACGTCTTAGTATCACCGCTATCAACATCGGTCACCGTTGGTGTAAAGCTATAGCTACTGTTTTCAGCCACGGTCGTACTAGGCGTACCACTAATAACAGGTGCGTCATTAACATTAGTTACCGCAATGGAGAAGGCAACTAAATTCGCCTTGGCATTACCACTGTCAGTGACTCCAATAACAATACCGGAACTTGTGCCAACATCGTTGTTATCAGGCATACCACTTAACTGACCTGTCGCCGTGTTAAAGGTCGCCCAGCTCGGTTTGTTAGTGATTGAGAACGTCTTAGTATCACCGCTATCAACATCGGTCACCGTTGGTGTAAAGCTATAGCTACTGTTTTCAGCCACGGTCGTACTAGGCGTACCACTAATAACAGGTGCGTCATTAACATTAGTTACCGCAATGGAGAAGGCAACTAAATTCGCCTTGGCATTACCACTGTCAGTGACTCCAATAACAATACCGGAACTTGTGCCAACATCGTTGTTATCAGGCGTACCACTTAACTGACCTGTCGCCGTGTTAAAGGTCGCCCAACTTGGTTTATTAACAATAGAGAACGTCTTAGTATCACCGTTATCAACATCGGTCACCGTTGGTACGAAGTTATATAGACTGTCTTGTGCAACAGATATATTCGCTGCCCCGCTAATAACTGGCGCATCATTAACATTGGTCACAGTAATATCAAACGCATTTAAACTAACACTTAAATTACCACTGTCAGTTACGGTCATGATGATATTTGAATGGACGCCAACATCAGTGTCACCGGGCGTACCACTTAATTGACCTGTTGCAGAATCAAAATCTGCCCACGCTGGTTTATTAGTTATGGAAAAAGTTTTAGTGTCACCAGTATCAACATCCGTAGCCATTGGTGTAAAGCTATAAGCACCGCCTTCTGCAACTGAAGTATCTGGCGTGCCACTAATTACTGGCGTGTCATTAATCGCATTAATGGCTAACGTTTCAGTGAGTACATTAGCCCCATCCAAAACGCTGTCATTAGCTTTAACTGTCAATGTAGCTGAATTTATATCATTTAAATCAGTTTGATATTGAAAACGGTCAGTAGATAAAAATGAATTAACATTGCTTATCGAGCCTGATAAATTAATTAATTGACTACCATTGTTATCATTTGAGCCTGTAATACTCACCCCAGCCTGAGTAGAGTCACCATCAATTGCAAACAGTAAGCCTCTATCAACACTAAAAGTTACGGTAAGATTATTGTTATCAGCATCAAAAACTTCAATATCAGAAACATCGAAAATAGTTTTTACATCTTCATCGAAACTGAGCGGACCAAAACTATCCGTTTTTTCTTTAACATAAGGAGCAATGTTAATGTCGATATTACTACCAACGGCATTACTCGTCCCAGCGACATTATCGCTCGCATTAAGGCCAAAAACATCACTTGCACTAGCTGCTTTATAGTCAATATTCAGATTAGAAAAGCTCACCTGACCATTTGCAGCCATTCGAGTTATCGTACTAGTACTGGCATCAGTATCTCCAGTTGTAGTAATACTAAAAGAACTACCCGGAGCAACTGCTGACTGAGTAAGAGTAACCGCGCCAATATAATCTGTATCAATTATTCCAGCTGCATTTTCAGCATTAACTATAACGGTTTCACTAAATGCATTCCCTGCACTTACAAAGCTATTATCTGCCGGACTCTGTTCGCTATTAATAGTTAACGGTGTTAAGTAATCTTCGAAAACTAATTTGGTTGCTACTACATCTGAAACCAAACTATTAGCACTAACAGTATCCATATTAATGCCAACATTATCTTGGTCATTAGCCGTTAAAGTAAAACTTTGTTGGTCACTAGTTGCCGAATAAATTAGTGCTGAGAACGTGGCTACTCCAGCCAAAGCTGCTTTAGTATCACCAGTCAAACTACCAGCACTCGCTTCAGTTAACGTCACGAGTTCAGTAAAGTCTGTATCTGTATTACTAAATGCATCAATTGCTTTAACGATTGGCTGAGTAGTTAAAGCAGTACCAGAAATAGCGCCAGCAGGTTGGGTCGCAAATTTGAGTGCGATTGCTGTTATATCGACTGTACTGCCCGTACTATTATCAATAGGTGCTGTATTTGCCATCGCAGTCGAACCAGCAGCCAAAGTAAAATCAGTATCACCATCTGTACTTAAGATTAGCGTCTGATTTTCCGTTAAACTTGTATTGTCGTTGTAATAAACACTAACGGTATACTCTTCAGCCTGCCCATTCGCAATTGAAACAGTTAATCCAGAAAAAGTAACAACATTGACATTTAAATTACCAACGATATTATTCGCATCAGGTCCATTTAACAGGTAACTAAACTTATTTGCAGCGGCCGTTCCTGACACATGTAATCGAATAGCTGAAACAAGTGTCGGTTTACTGTCTGACGTACCACCATCTGTTACAGTAAAATCTAAGACACCTAAGGCTTCACCGCTAGTATCAACAACACTTGGCAGTGCAACTGGTTCTATTACTCCAGAAGCTCCTGTTACACTAGTATCTGTATCAAAACTGCCAGCCGTAAATTGACTACTATTAGCCGTCAATAAGCCACCTGAGCTTGCTTGCAAGTTAAAGTTTTCATCTGCGCCGCCAGACGCCGTATAAGTTACTTGCATGCCAGTAAACGTCGCGACACCAGAACTTGGTGTGATAGTTACCGTATTGCCACTACCATCAGTGTCACCAGTGCCACTGATGGTTGCCGAACCAGCACCATTAACCTCAGCAAGTGAAATATCCGTGCTATATCCAGTATCAATAATATTATTAGCATCTTGGGCCGAAACAACTGGCACAGTCGTTAAATTAGTAGCTATCGCCGATTGAACAGATAGCGGGCTTGGTTGCGTATCAAACACTAACTTAGTAGCAACAACATCAGAGGTCACTGCATTAGCATTAACCGTTGATAAATTACTACCCACGCCATCTTGGTCATTTGCCGTTAATATAAAGCTTTGTTGGTCAGCTGTTGCCGTGTAATCCACACTGCTAAACGTAGCGACACCCGCCACTGCGGCTTGACTGTCCCCCGTCAAACTACCTGCGCTTGCTTCGGTCAATGTAATGGTTTCAGTAAATCCAGTATCTGTATTACCAAAAGCATCTTGAACAATCACTACAGGTTGAGTCGTTAGAGCAGAACCTGAAACGGAGCCTGCTGGCTGAGTGCTAAATGTCATTGTCGTGGCAACCACATCAAAGCTACCACCGGCGCCATTGGTTACCGCTGCTGTTGTGCCCATTTGGGTACCACTGCCACCAACGGTGACATCAGTATCACCATCAACACTTAAGACAAAAGTACGACCATCTGTAATACCGGTATTATCATTGTAATAAGCGTTAACCGTATAAACTTCACTCTGACCATTAGTAACGGAAATACTCAATCCAGAGAAGGTAATCGTATCGCTAATCGCGCTATAAACACCAGTCACATTACTCGCGTCATTACCATTTAACCGCCAAGTCACTTTGTTTCGGTCAGAATCAATAGACGTGCCTGAAACATTCACGACTACCTGTGATGCCGTCATGGCCAAGCCATCAGCAGTACCACCATCAGTTAAAGTAAAGTCAAAAATATCAACCGCTTCGCCAACTGTATCAACCGTGGTATCTAAACCAACAGGTTCACTAACACCACTTGCCGACGTTAATGAGCCATCTGAATCTGCAACTAAACCTGTTAATTGACTGCTACTTGCCGTCGATAAGCCACCAGAGCTTGCTTGTAAATTGAAATTTTCACTAGAACCACCACTAGCGGTATAGGTGATTTGCATACCAGTAAAGGTCGAAACACCAGAGCTCGGTGTAATGCTAACTGTTGCGCCACTACCATCGGTATCACCCGTTCCAGTTATCGTTGCCGAACCTGCACCATTAACCTCAGCCAAAGTGATAGACGTGCTATATCCAGTATCAACAACACTATTAGCATCTCTTGCAGAAATGACTGGTACGGTAGTGAAATTCGTCGCGATCCCACTTTGTACTGTGGTAGGAATAGGTTGAGTATCAAAAATCAACTGAGTTGCTACGACATCAGAGGTCACTGCATTAGCATTGACCGTTGATAAATTACTACCAACGCCATCTTGGTCATTCGCAGTTAACGTAAAACTTTGTTGATCTGCTGTTGCCGTGTAATCGACACTAGTAAACGTAGCGACACCCGCTACTGCGGCTTGACTATCGCCGGTTAAACTACCTGCACTCGCTTCGGTCAATGTAATAGTTTCAGTAAATCCAGTATCTGTATTACCAAAAGCATCTTGAGCAGTCACTACAGGTTGAGTCGTTAGAGCGGCACCTGAAACGGAGCCTGCTGGCTGAGTGCTAAATGTCATTGTCGTGGCAACCACATCAAAGCTACCACCGGCGCCATTAGTTACCGCCGCCGTCGCCCCCATTTGGGTACCACTACCACCAACGGTAACATCAGTATCACCATCAACACTTAAGACAAAAGTACGACCATCTGTAATACCGGTATTATCATTGTAATAAACGTTAACCGTATAAACTTCACTCTGACCATTAGTAACGGAAATACTCAATCCAGAGAAGGTAATCGTATCGCTAATCGCGCTATAAACACCAGTCACATTACTCGCGTCATTACCATTTAACCGCCAAGTCACTTTGTTTCGGTCAGAATCAATAGACGTGCCTGAAACATTCACGACTACCTGTGATGCCGTCATGGCCAAGCCATCAGCAGTACCACCATCAGTTAAAGTAAAGTCAAAAATATCAACCGCTTCGCCAACTGTATCAACCGTGGTATCTAAACCAACAGGTTCACTAACACCACTTGCCGACGTTAATGAGCCATCTGAATCTGCAACTAAACCTGTTAATTGACTGCTACTTGCCGTCGATAAGCCACCAGAGCTTGCTTGTAAATTGAAATTTTCACTAGAACCACCACTAGCGGTATAGGTGATTTGCATACCAGTAAAGGTCGAAACACCAGAGCTCGGTGTAATGCTAACTGTTGCGCCACTACCATCGGTATCACCCGTTCCAGTTATCGTTGCCGAACCTGCACCATTAACCTCAGCCAAAGTGATAGACGTGCTATATCCAGTATCAACAACACTATTAGCATCTCTTGCAGAAATGACTGGTACGGTAGTGAAATTCGTCGCGATCCCACTTTGTACTGTGGTAGGAATAGGTTGAGTATCAAAAATCAACTGAGTTGCTACGACATCAGAGGTCACTGCATTAGCATTGACCGTTGATAAATTACTACCAACGCCATCTTGGTCATTCGCAGTTAACGTAAAACTTTGTTGATCTGCTGTTGCCGTGTAATCGACACTAGTAAACGTAGCGACACCCGCTACTGCGGCTTGACTATCGCCGGTTAAACTACCTGCACTCGCTTCGGTCAATGTAATAGTTTCAGTAAATCCAGTATCTGTATTACCAAAAGCATCTTGAGCAGTCACTACAGGTTGAGTCGTTAGAGCGGCACCTGAAACGGAGCCTGCTGGCTGAGTGCTAAATGTCATTGTCGTGGCAACCACATCAAAGCTACCACCGGCGCCATTGGTTACCGCTGCTGTTGCGCCCATTTGGGTACCACTACCACCCACCGTTACATTAGTATCACCATCAATACTTAAAACAAAAGTACGACCATCTGTAATACCGGTATTATCATTGTAATAAGCATTAACCGTATAAACTTCACTAGCGCCATCAGCAATTGAAATACTCAATCCTGAGAAGGTAATAGTGTCGTTAATCGCGCTATAAACACCTGTCACATTACTCGCATCATTACCATTTAACCGCCAAGTCACTTTGTTTCGGTCAGAATCAATAGACGTGCCTGAAACATTGACCACAACTTGTGAAACAGTCATCGCTTTAGTGTCACCACTTCCACCATCGGTTAAGGTAAAATCAAAAACATTAACTGCTTCACCAGCGGTATCAATGGTTGTATTGATACCTACAGGTTCACTAACCCCAACAGCTGCAGTTAAGGTACCATCAGAATTGGAAGTGTTATTAACGGTAATCGAAAAGCCTTTTTGAAAGGTTGTTGTACCGTCATAAGTTTGTAGGCAAATATTATAGCTACCTGCAGCAAGACTGGACGCAGTTCTGAAACTCGTGCCACTAATATTAAAACTCGCATTATCATCATCAGAAGTCGCAGCGCCACAATTACCATTGGCAGAACTACCATCAGTAACTAAAGAATAAATATGGCTATCACCACCATCGGCATCAGTTGTTGAAAGTGTACCAACAGTAGCATTAGTGCTAGTGGCCGTGTCATCAATCGCCGTGGCGGTTAAACCAATATTAGTTGGCGCATTATTGCCACCATCCGGGCAATCACCATCGCTGAGACAAAATTGACCGACATTGACACCGCCATTACAAATATTTCCTGTACATTGTGCTACAAATGCCAATTTCTTAGCGTGTACGCTCCAAGTTTCTGAATTAGGAATAGGTTTACTGACTACTCCAAACATTGTCGGCAGAGGCTTTTGTACTTTTTTAAGAAACAGTTCCCGAGCGCTATTTTTTGGGGAAGAACCTATTACTCTTTGTACTTTAGGGTTTGTGCTTTCATCATTATCAGAGTTGATAACACTTGAGTTACTTTCCCGCGAAATCGTCAACAAGAATAATGCAGTTATCAAGAGTAAGATATTTTTAAAGGCTGGGGAGAGTTTGTAACTTAACCAAGTCAAGTGAGTCTTTAGTTGTTGATCCATTGCGTTTCCTTCCACAAGTATTCGTTAATTACTTTATTATTGTTATGTACTAAACAACTAACAAAATAAAATCTTAAATTCACTCATCAGCACAGTTTACTTTATTAAAAAAAATAATGTCAGAATTCTTAAGTAGATCTGTCTTCTTACACCTAAAATTTTCTTATAATCTTGCCAAGCTAGACCGCACATTTTTTCTTTACACTTTCAAACTTAATAGGTGACATATCATTTAACGATGTATGTAACCGAACGAAGTTATAGTACTTGATGTACTTTTCTGCGTCGGTTTTAATATTTTCTCTGGTTAAATGAAAATACTCTATTTTTTAGATTTAACATGATAAAAAAGCACCACCCCTCGCTGAAAAGGTGTCTAAATTATTACCTCTTTACAAATGCAGCTTCTTATCTTTATTTGATAAGAATTTTATAAACGCAGCTAAATCAAGAACTCGATAAATTTTAATCTCATTTGAATCTTTTAAAGTGACTTTTTTCAAGAACGAATATCTAATTAAGATACCTGCAACTTCATACGAAGTAATTTTAGGCCATTTATATTTCAATTTTGCGACAAGGCTCGAAACCAATACCGTTGACGCCGATGTTCCTGAAAATAATTCACCTCCAACCTTGCCATTGGCTACCCTAAAGTAACTGGGAGTAGCAATTGTTGTTCTCGATGACCACGCAGCGTTCCTCAGTTGCCCAGAAAAATCAGTTGAGCTGACCGAAATACTACCTTTGATTTGAGACAAAGCGTTGCTATTACCAATGTTTGGGTGCTCAGCAGCAACTATTATAGGGTTCTTCAAAGCATGTGGAGAAGCAATTATATAATTAAGATATTGCGCGAGTGGAGCATGTAGAGCTGATATAAGCCAGCTGCAATTTATGATATCGGCCCCTTTAGATTCTGCTCTCATAAAAGCACTGAGTAACGTAGATGTCCATGGCATAGTCGCTTTAATTGCGATGAGATTAGCATCCTGAGTTAATGAAGGCGATATTTTACTATTAGAGGGAATATTATTTTCTCCCCATAATAGTGATGCCACTTTATTACCATGAGAAATGTTATACTCTGATACTGCACCTGGAATATTAAAATCTGCGTCCCAACTATCTATTGGGAAAATACCTCGAAATATCGGAGAGTTAATTGACATACCAGAATCGATAATCCCGATGTTAACATTTCTACTAGTGAGCTGAGATAATTTCACTAATTCTTGAGTAAATACTTGCCCATTGAAGCCCTCAAAATCTGAGTCAAGAGAAACGGCATATTCTCTCGTTTCAATATTCCATTCTTTTAATGGTGCTATATCTGGCTGCAATCTATAAAAATCATCAATCTGCCCATACTTATACTGAAACTTTCTTAGCACTTCAATCGATTGTTCTAGCCGTTGATAGTTCAACATCCAAACATATTGTTTCACATCCCTAACCCAAAAACTGCCTATTAATCTATAGCTGTTAGCGCTCGATACTAGCTTAGAGGGTAGATTTTCAGCATCGGTGGTAAAAATAATACGACTGGCAATCCGTACTTTTAGCGGTGAGTTTTGTGAAGAAAAAGACGCTTCAATTTTATTTTTCCAATCAGTTTCAATTGGATAAACTGACAGCCGAGCTTGTTTTGTATCAATCCAAAAAAGCCCTTTAGCACTCACATTAGAGCATAGTAATAGCAAGGAAAAAATAGTAATAAAAGATAAGTAATATCTTAGCAAAGCATAACTCAATTGAATAAACTAAAAACTATAATTATGGCAAAAATAAAGGCAGATTTGGCTATATCTGCCTGATATAAAAAATTAACTTCTCGGTGGATATATCCCATCCAAAGCTAGGCAAAAACGTAACGTCAACAACGGTTGCCTGTTTTCATGCCCGGCAGTTGCTCCCTCGGCACTAACGGTACCAATACCCATATTATAACCCGTTTCAGAGCTGTATTCTTTATAAGCAAAATCAAAACTGCCTATATCATCTTTTCTTACCGCAGGAACAGCATTTGCAGGGTTATGAGTAAATTTTGTCTGATCTCCAATATTCGTATAGCAATACACTCCTCCATGGCTGTGGCTGGGCATGGTAGATTCGGTCAACACCACTGTAGTCTCACCGTATCTATTACTCAATATTCTTGGATACAGGCCAGGTCCTGTACCTGAATGCATAGGAGCTCTACCGTTTAGCGCTGGTACCCCCATTGTCGTGCGACCATCACCACCATAATAATTACCAATAATAGAAAATAAAGCCGTGTTTTGACTGATCGGCATTAATTGTCCGGAGCAATCTGTCCAAAACATAGGACTAAAGGTTGTGCCCCACATTTGTATTTGACCAAGAAATGGTTGTGCCATTGTAATTCTCCCTATTATGAACGAGGCGGAAAAAGCCCTTGCATGGCTATAATATAATTAACAACTAGAGATGGTTGAATATTATCATGTGCCTGACCACCACCATTGGCTTTTACCGCATCAGTAGAAGACTGAGTAAGCTCAGCATTGGTTGCCCCTACAGCATAAAACTCACCATCGCCATTAATCGTGGCAAATGAAGCACTAATAGGGTTAGTCGTACTTTGTGCTGACGCACTTGCATATAGTGTATGGGTATGACTTGGCAACTCGTTAGTGGTAAGAGTAACTGTTTCTCTACCAAACATTTGACCCACAACCCGGTTAGACAACCCCGGTCCTTGTCCTTGTCCAACGGGTATACGCCCCCGCATCTCAGGCAAAGCAAAACTAGTACGGCCATCACCGCCATAAGTTGTTCCTAAAATAGCGTAAAGAGCCTGATACTCGCTAATAGATAGTATTTGATGATTACAAAAAGCCCACTGAAAAGGAGCAAACGTACCGGCGAACATACGAATTTCACCTTGATATTGATCAGACATAATTATCTCCTTTAACTTCTTGGTGGAAAAGAGCCTTGCAGCGCCACAGAAAAATTGATCACTATCGAGGGTTGCATATTCTCATGCGCTCCCCCTAAGCCTGCTGCAGTGGGTAATGCATTAGCACTCATTGCCACATTGGGAACAGAGTTATTATAACCAGGAGAATCCGCTAAAGATGCTGCTGGAGCCTTAATATTGGCAAAAGTTCTCGTATTATCTGTCAATAATTGATCCGCATTTTCATTAACCACTTCAATCAGATGTCGATGAGCCGGCATCTGGGCTTGGCTCAAGACAACTGTCTCATGCCCAGCTATAGTACCAACATTGTAAGAATAACCGTCGAGGTTCCCATAGCCAATCGGTGTTCTGCCCCTCAAGTCAGGCAGTTGAAAATTCGTTCGACCATCGCCACCAAATTGGGTACCAAATAAGGCGTATAGGGCCTGATATTGTGAAATAGACATAGCTTGCCCTTGAGCTAAAGCATAATTAGCTGGAGCCCAGTTCTGTCCAAACATATTTATCATGCCTAAAAAAGGTGATGCCATAAAAGTTCTCCTTCTTTCTAAAAATTAATTAATACTCACTCTCGTCTACGACTATAAACAAACTCAGCTGAACTTAAGGATTTGGGACTACACGAAAGTCGGGGTTTTCCAATAGACTCGTGCAGTAGCTCAAACAAATAATGATCATTGGGATGAAACTGCACTTGTTCAGTTTCAATCACCATACTAAAAGCTTCCCATTCATCACCGTGAATAGGTGACTCTTTAACGGTAATAACCTTTGCTTCCCATACTTCTTCAGCATCAGGCAATTTGAATTGAAGTTGTTTGCCAAGGAGGCTCTTGGCATTTTCTAAAGTATATTTTTCCATTACATTTTTCATTTTATACCGCTTATTTAAAAGTAATCGTTTAGCGCTAGATATAAATCTAAGTACTAATTTTACTTAACCACTAATTCATCATTTCATAACTGGGATACCAGCACATTCGGTAGTAAGGCTCGCGATATTCTTCAGCAACAAAGCCCAATGAAATATAAAGCTTCTGTGCTACCAGATTGTCCTTAAAAACCGTTAAGCTCATAGGCACTTTAGATTGAGCGGCAGCATTCTGAAATGACTGAATAATAGCCTTACCAAAGCCATGGCCTCGAGCCTGAGACAAAAACGCAATATCTAACAAATGTGCTTCATTATGACCAAAATCAATCGTCGCCTTACCTATTTTTTCGCCGTGTTTTTCAATAATAAAATACATAGCGTTTGGATATTCAGAACCATAACCTTGGCTTTGCGCACGAAACTGCATTTCTATGATTGATTCAATAAAATCTCTTTCGCCATCAATTAATTGCAAATCTTCCCTAGTCGCACGATACAATTGCTCTAAAAATGGTTTATCGGCTGGAGTAGATGGCCTGATATGCAAGCCTTTAGGGATATGGAAGTTTTTCATTTTATTTTTTGTATTCCTTTTACTTAATATCTTTTATAAGTATCCCAACATGTCATAAAGTCGTCTGATTAAAAAACAACTCAACGGCATCAGTCATATTAATTAAACCAATTTCGCTTAAAATGCAAATTATATCTAATCAAAACACTCAAATAAATAAATCATATAAAAGCATTAAAAATAGAAACGCTAATAACACCATCAAAAAATGAGTGTCCCGATACGCAATATCTAAGTTAATACCAAGTTTGCCTTATTAAACAAAATAACTTGCTGATTAAAACGTCGAATATCTTCTGGGCAAGGCACTACACTTTGTTGCTTAATCCAATTTTCAAAATCATTTAGCTCTGGCAATTCAACGCATATATATTGAATAACTTCGCTATAATCCAAACCCAAAAGTTGTAGGAGTTCTATATCCAGTGTAGCTTCTTGACTGACTAGCTCTTGATCAAAAAACTCGCTCGGCATACGACGATACTTATCCCAAAATCGATACAAAGACATGATTCCGTTTTCATTAACTTGCTCAGCGGCCAATAATGGTAGTGTGGCAAACAATTCAGGGTATTCTATTTCCCATTTAGGGGTATTTTGCCAATTATATTCACACTGAATAATGTCTCCTTTTACCAAAGACTTGTTAATATGTTTTACTGGCAAGTTCAAGCTACTGTCACCAAATTCCAACTTAAAACTTTGGTAAACCTGAATATAAGTTCGAAACTCAAAATTATGTAAAAAACCAGAAATATCAGGGAAAGTAAATTGATTAAGCCACTTCTTTGTACCTTTTTGGTATAACTGCTTAGCCAATGAAACATCAAACTCAATAATATTAGCTATTGGACAATACTCATCAAATTCAGATTGAGCTTTTGAACTAGAAGGACAATAACCAGCTTCTATTGTTATTTTTTCAGGGATCAAACAACCATCAGTTTTTAAAAACTGTTGTAAATGAATAAAAATTGGCACTTGAGGCTCTCGAAGTAAAAAGTTATTCATTGTCTCGGAAACAATAATATCAAACGTCTCCCCAAACTCTGGTTGCCATTTGAGTGCATCATGATGAATCAATGCTTTGATATAATCACCAACGCCAAGCCAATCAACTACTCGTTTAACTGCATCGACATTCTCTTGATGAATATCTAATAGCGTGACTTGAAGTTGCTGACTACTAAATTGCGATAACACCGGCAAAACAATAGAACCATAAGGCCCTGTGCCCACATATAAAAGATTAACTTTTTGCTGATGTTCAAGTTTATCCTTAATAGCTTGCTGCACTCCGAGTAGAAAGCGACGGCTACGCTGCACTTCCTCCATACATTTTGCTGCCTGTACAGGTGAAATAGCAATTCCCTCCGTGGTATCAATCGAAGGCGATTGATTCAAATCTTGCTCAATAGAAACACCCGAGACACAGGAAAGTAACTTAGCAATACTTATCGCCGTAGCTTGCATCTCACCGGGATAAACTTTTTCCTTATACAAAATGTCCAATAATTCAAAAAACCGTTCCTTCGAAGTATCTTCCTGATAATTTAGCATTTATTCTCCTACTAGATATTGCTAATAGTTTGTGCAAGAGTATAACTAATAACCCAGTTTGTGCTAATGATAAATAAATTAGAAGACGATCGACTTAACATGAAGTGATGGTTTAATGGAGTAAAAGTAAATGGAAGCTAACAACCGATTAGATTTATTAAAAAGCTTAAAAAGTTTACTAGTCGAACAAAAGATCACAAATTGCAGATTAGTGCATGAAACCACTCTACACGACAGAAACTCCCACCTACCGATTATTTCTATGATAGGTAATGAAAAACGATACAAGCGCTTAGGACTATGCCCAGAACCTAAAAATCAACACTTAGGCTGCGCTCATACCAACTATCGAATAACTTTAGGTAAAAAAATCATCAAATTTGTAGAAGTACTGCCTGATCTATCTCAACGGCTCAATGACTTTCATATCAGAGTGAAAGAACTCGAAATGGAAGTCATAACGACAGATATCCAAAAGAGTGGTATTGAAGCTAATATCGCCAAAGCCCGAGAAAACCAATGTGATCTGCAAGAATTAAGAGCTCTTTCAAATAATACCTCTGATCAACATACTGCCATTAATAACAAGATAAAGGCAGAACTTAATTCACTGATCACCGAAATTGATCAAAAAATAAAGCTAGAAGATTCTCACTAGATAGAAACTAAAAAAATAATAAGAAATAGATTCAATATACGATTTTCAATAGCTCACTAATTCCTAAGCCATTGCTCCACCTTTGGAAAACCATCTGACTCATTCAAAGGCTTACAGATACCAAAATAGCTCAGCAATGGTTGACCATAGTATCCACCTTCGTCAAAACATGTGATAAGTGCTTGCGAAGAACCTTTATAACCTTCTTTATGGAAAACGACTTCAGCTGGTAAACCAATAGCTTTCAGCGCAGCGTAAGACCAAGCAATAGCGGCAATTTCTTCACCATTAACCTGCCCACACTTATAAACGTTACCAGTAAGTTGATGCCGGCTCTTTAACGGTTCTACAGCAATATGACCGGCTTCATGTAAGATGTCGCCGGGATACTTCACCTTATCTCTATCAACAAGTAAGCGCCCTTCTAAAATATATATCCCGGGAAGAAAAGTTTTTTGTTCCAAAGTCACTAACTGGCATTTAATTCCTATAGAACTAATAAAATTAACGATTTGATCAAAATAATCGTCTTTCGCACATACATCCATTATAAATTTCCCTACTTTCTTATATCTACAATAAACACCAATAAAAGGCCGAACACAACCCAACTAAGCTGAGACAAAAAACTCTGGTCGATTATACAGCCTAAAACCTACTTCAGATTCCTGCCCTATTGTTAACGATAAGCCTTCAGCAACAATCGGAGATGTTAGCCCAGTTTGATATTCTTCTAAGCAAATATCATTAAGTAATTTTATCTTGGTGGTATACATTAGATTAGGTTTACTGGAAGCTTTAGCAGGTAAGCAGACTGGAGTTAATTTTAAACAATCATTTTCACATTTATATTTCGTTCGAATATCTCTACCTAGAACGAGTAGTGTTGCAATATGGTGACGAAATGGTTTAAGCAGTTGTAGCTCAATTCCCTTACCTAAAGTTCTGTAGCTTTCAATAAACTCAATTTCTGATTCCATATCTACATACTGCAAATTAACTTCTATACATTCAGGTATCAAAGTCCCCTGTTTGGTTAGATATTGGATAAGATGACGAGTAATAGCGACATGTCCTTCATACTGCAAACTTGGCAACATACATTCGGAAACCATAATGTCAAATTTCCCTGCGGTTTCAAAACTAAGTATATCTTGATGAAAAACCTGAACTTTTGATGATGTGATATTCAAAGCCTGTAATAACGTATTGAGATAATGAATCGACTCATCATCAATATCAATTAAAGTTATCTCAAGCTCTTCTCCCCCTAAGCCAACAAGTAAAGGTAATAAAAGGCTGGCAAAAGGGCCACAACCTGGATAAATAATTCTAATAAGTTTTGCTTTTAGTGATTTTTGCCAAGCAACTGCATTTAACACGGCTCGCCAATATGCCTGTGTTCGTGCTAAACCAACTAAACACGCAGCCACATCCTTTGACGGTAACAATAATCCAGATAAACCAAATTGCTGAAGTTTGTCTTGCTCAACAAGCTTAGTAATATCAACAAGCTGTAAAAAAAGATTATTTAAAATTTTTTGCTGAACCATGATATCTGATTCAACTAGTACTGATTCAATTAAGTTTTTAATCGCTAACACTAAGGATTTCCTTTCACATATATACCTAAGCTACTTCAAGATGCTAGTTTGGCTATAGTCACACCATAAAACTCACTTACAATGAGATTACTTAAGCCCAAATGACTTAAGAAAAATGCAAGATTATCGGAGTCATCATGAACCACATTCGCTAACGAGTAAATTGAAAAATCATCAGACAAATTAATGGCAAACTTATCTATAATTGAAAAACTAAAAAACATTTTTTAAATATAGAGTTTTTAAAATTGTTGTGTAATATATCAACGGTTAAAATACATTCGACAAGTTTAATTAAACTCAAGGAACACGGAGGATAATATGATTGAAATGTCTCGTCGCTCATTTATTGTATCTGCGTCAGCTACGGCACTTACGGGGGTTATTGCTGCAAGTCTGCCTGCCCAAGCAGTTAACTACTTGCAGTCCGATTTAGATTACCCTATTCCAACAGCTCCTCAAGTTAATGAATTCAACCTGAAATTAGAGTTAGTTGCCGACCAAAGTGATGACTTCATGAAAGTAGTATGGGAAATAGCAATCGACAGTGAATTTAACAATATCATCAATCAAGATAGTGTTAGCTTAAAACAAGATACTCCTCAAGTAATAAACCTGGTGTTAAATGATGTACCCGGTGATGTGCAAGTATTCTATAGGTTAACTTGCGAGCGCTGTGATGCTTACGAAATTAGTGAATTACCCTTTGAGCAAGGCATCAATATCAACAATTTAAGCCTTACTCGTTCTGATAAGAAGCAGTAGAATTGAATGACGCTATTTATAGTGCTCTCCAAACTAGGAGGGTATTATCATCATACTAACTTTCTTAAAAAAATGTCGGAAATAAGCCTAATCATTGAATTCAATATGTAGCTCCACTAAGAAAATGAGATATAAACAACAGCTAACACAGCTAAATACCAAACACTCAACGTTAATACCCAATATCATCTCTGCTAATTTATGCGCTCACGCCATTCAAGAGTTAGAATCTACTTCTGAAGACAGCAAAATAGAAAGTTTGTGTCAAAAGCATATAGAGCAATTTGCGGAACAGATCTTTTCACCTGAAATAAATGAGTTTTTGTATTCCTACTTTACTGAAGGGTTTGAGTGGAAATGGCCCAGTTTTGATATAGTGGACGATACGGCCCTTGAAACTTATTACAGCACAACATGGCACTGTGACGGTTGTCCAGATAAAGCACTAAAGCTCTTTCTCTACTTGAACCCAGTCAGCGAACACGGTTGTAATACCCTTATGATTGACCCAGCAAGAACCAAAGCTTTGAGAAAAGCAGGAGCTTTACCGTTAGAATTAGATAAACGTTTTACTGATGTTTCCCATTTTCTACAACAAACAGGGCTTTCAACTGAAACCACTGCCTACGATCTAACAGCAGGTGATATTTTAATATTCTCTCCGGGTTTACTGGCCCATAGGTGTTTGCCGCCAAAGCCTGGTAAAAAGCGCTATACCATTAGCTATACGATTTACCCACAGTCATTTTTTGGTTAGTACTTTTTAATAACCCCATTTACTCATGTACAAACTTTATTATCTTCGTATACACTGGGGTTTAATTAGAAATCAATAGGGAAGTTTATGGCTAATTTTGACATATCCAATGATTCGATTCGTCAGTTTGAGCAAGCTGGCTACCTTCTATTAGAAAATGCATTACCCTCATCCCTACTTCAACAATGGCGAAATATTGCTGACCAACTTGAACAACAAGCTATGGTTGAATACGAACAAGGTCATCAAGGTAGCGATTATTGTGTAGTACAAGACCCTGTCGGCCCAAGATTAATGCGCTACGACAATATGTTAGAGCTACAAACAGAAGCTTCACTAGATTTGCTCGCTTGCCCAGCATTTATAGCTCTAAGTGAAAAGCTGTGTGGTCTAGGTGCTATTCCAATCGCAATGGACATACTATACAAACAACAACATCCTCATCCTGTGATTAATTGGCATCAGGGAGCACAACACCCTAGAACTTACCCTTACCTAAATATTGGTATATATCTGGACGACGCTCCAGAAGGCGATGGTTGCTTACGTTATGTTCCCGGTACTCAACACAAATTAGAAGATATTCAAGAACTCTCGCAGCAACATGGTTGGGAGATACCAGGAACGATAGAGCAACCGGCCAAAGCTGGCGATATCCTGATTCAAGACATGATGATTTTACACGGCTCACAACCCAAGCGTTCTTCTGGGTGTCGCAGAACCATTTATATAGAGCTAAGATGTGAGCAAGGTATTATTGAAAGTCAGTCTCAGTCAGAAGAGTGGGCAGATATTCGCAAACAATTTATGGCTCTGGTACTGGAACGTACACAACACATGCCCGATGGTTGGCAACATTTTTACCCCATAGGTAAAGTAAACCAATCAAACCTTATTACCCAAATGCGCGCTAAAAAAGAGCCTCCTATCCCAGCGGTATGGGCAACATTTCCAATAGAACACCCTGAATACCCCGTGCCTTCAGAGTTGAGAGCAAATGACTGATACTTCTCCTCCTAGACTTGAAGACATAGGTGAACTCAAGCTCTATCAACTGAAGCGGTTTTGGCACTCAATACAAACCAATAATCAAGCGCTTGCACACCAGGAAGGACACATCAATCGACTACTACTGAGTGCTATCGGAGTAGGTCTACATCAAGGTTTATCTTATCTGTATACCGAACGTCCTACTTTTCAACAATTCGAATCATGGCTAAAGGATAACGCAGTACTACTTTCAGATAACTTGGTACAAAGATTTAACCACGCAATCATCAATGCGGCTCTACCAAAAGTTACTTTAGAAAAACTTCAATTGATCGATGAATATCCTGACGTTTTAGATAAAGAAGATTTAGAGCATTGGCAAAAATTTGGTTATGTTATCGTCAAAAATGCAGTGAGTTTAGAAGATAGTGCGGCGGCAGAACAAGCAATCTGGCAACATATACAGGCTAATCCAGAGGAGCCAAGTACTTGGTATGGCAAAAACGATAGCCAAATAATGATCGAGTTAATCCAACATCCCGCTTTTGAAAAAAATAGACAGAATATAAAAGTGCATAAAGCTTTTAGTCAGATCTGGAAGACCAGTGATCTTTGGTGCTCTGCCGATCGCTGTAGTTTGAACCCTCCGGAAAAATCTGGTTACTATTTCCAAGGGCCAGATTTACACTGGGATATGGATTTAAGTCGACCCGAAGCCTTTGCAACTCAAGGGATTTTGTATCTAACAGACACATCGAAAGAACAAGGCGCTTTGACATTGGTACCAGGCTTTCATCACAAGCTAAAGGACTGGTTAAGCAATTTAAAGGAAGGCCAAGATCCACAACAACAAGATTTACATGCTCTAGGCTCAAAGCCAATTGCAGCCAATACTGGCGATTTAATCATCTGGCATCATGCCTTACCACATGGCAGTAGCCCAAATAAAGCAAAGCGCCCTCGTATTGTGCAATATATTAATCATTACCCTTTGTGCATAGACAACTATAACAGGATACCATAGTAACAATTTTCATCGTGGTAACTAGCCAAAAGTAAATTTTAATATATTCAAGACATCTGGATGAATATTGCGATTCTGATGCCAAGCAATATGTCCATGATGATTATCTACTAACTCTCCGCTAAATAATTCAGGGGAAAACTTCTCCCCCATGAATACTACTATTTTGGCTAGTCTCTCTGCACAAAACATATCCTCAAAGTTTAGTCGCAAAAAATCATGCTCTGGCAACTGCTGCTTTAACACTTCCCCTTCTTTATAGACTTCACAACAATAGAACAGAGCTTTATCAAATGAGCTAAGCTCTTGCCAGACGTTAGATAACTCTGAGAAATGCGTTCCTTGAGAATCTGGTATTAATAAAACTTTAGTTTTCATATGAGGCAATAAAGGTGGTGTATAAGCATTTATTTTTAGTAATGACTGTGCATTGTCCATTGGCTCCCTAACAATATTGATAATTTTAAAGTTAATGTTATCGATATAACTTAATTCAGATATCATCCACCTTATATGCCGCCAACATGGAAATCCACATTCAATATAGCTCAACCCAGATTCTAAAGTGTCCGTAATCGATTCAAGGTGGCTAAGGATAGTTTCTCTTTGTTCAACTAAAGGCTGATCAGAAGAATTAATATGCGGTGTATAACCAAGGTGAATTGGTTCATGTTCAACTCTGGCAACATCTTGTAATTGAAGTTTTAATTGATGGGTTAACCATTGAGTCCCACAGCGCCCAGGTGAAATAACAAAACAGCAAATAGCCATTACTTAGAATTTCCTTAATAAAGCCAAATAAATAAAAAAGCACCTAAAAGACTTTATCAAGGACCAATAAAGCCAGCTGCAGCAAATCTGCCATCTCTAAAATTTTTGCTTGAACAAACTACTTTTGTTACGCCGTGAAAAGTCTTAGAGGGAAACACAACCAATAAATTATCCTGATGTTCGACTCTAGTAAAAGGTAGTTCATCATGGCCTAAATTATTCATTGAATTATTACGATAAAATTCAAGATCCCCACCACTAAATACTTTAGGATTCCGATGCAAGTAATATAGAAAAGATAAACGATACCTTCCTCCACACTCATCTGTATGAGGAAGAGAATAGTGACCGCTAAGCCCATTCATAAAAGTTAGAGGTAATTCACCTACAGTAAAAGGCTCTACATTTAAGATAGACATTATTTCAGGGAGCCGAGTTTTGATCCGCTCCGATAAACATTTGTATACAGAAGAAATAGAATCATTCATTAACTTTTGACCATTTTTACTTTCTATTGAAAACGCAAAAGAACAAGGCTCAATATTATTAGGCCGGCCACTAAACAAGCTCGAATTTTGACATAAACTATCAAAAATAATATTGCGCTCTTGCTCAAGTAAAAACTGTTTAATGGTTACAACAGGAACTGATTTCAATTCTGAATCAAAATTGACTCTCGAAAACTGATTATTTTCATCATTATAATCAAGATATTTCATTTATATTATGTAATTCCATGTATAGTCATACAACTAAGTTATAGATTAAAAATCCCCATCGCAACAAAATACTCTCGCCAGTGCAGCCAAAGTTTTTCAAGACTATCTGTTTGGTAACCATACTGAGATGCCATCAAAGCTTTTACCTTCTGTACATCCTTTATTTCCACGAGCAAAGTTAAAAATAAATACTGCGATTGATTCAACTCAATAATAGCTAAACGATAATTTCGACGAATAACGGCACCAAAGCTTTGTTGTGCCATAGATAATTCTGGTTCCTGCTCGTCATTAACAGCTTTGTAGTAAGCCATAACAGGAAAACAGTGGCTAAATAACTTTATAACTGGAACAAGCATAAGCTGGCTGTCTTTTGTCTGAGCAGTGGCTACCAACTGTTGGCTATCGCATTGAACATCCACAGCGTCTTGCTCGTATAAGTGAATTAAGCTGGTTTCAAAATTCGCTAATTCAATTATAAAGTTGGGCCAATCTTCTTTAATTTCTTGATCGGCATCCAAACGAGTCTGTTGTAAAAACAAACCAAAATTATCACCTAAATTTGTCAGGCTATAATGCTCAGATGGAAAGCTATGAAGGTATTGACGCACAAATAACTGAAATAGCTCATCGCCGAGTGCGTATTGCAATACGGAAAATTGAGTTGCCATACACTGTTGTAATCTTGCTGTATAACTACGTTGATAAATCGCTAAATGCGCCTTAGCTGACATTTTACTCGATGATTTCACTTCATTAGTAATAAATGCTTGGTATTCAGGCGATAAAAGAGGCGTTAATAAAGCGCCTTGCATCCGTTTCTGCAAACTAGCTAAAACTAGGGTTTCTTCCTTAATTTCAACTTTACTCATAGTATGAATCACCAACAATAAATTCTATCGGATTAGATATTACTTGTCCTGAATTGACCTGTATTGGCTCTCTCAAATGTTGGCAAGGTTGTGAGTCGAGGTTGCCCATATACCGTTTAGCTTTAAGTAACTCTTGGTGATAAGTGTCAAAGTCTGGAATATTACCATCCCATTCTAAGCTTGTTGAACAACCACCCGTTAGCCGCCAAGCCAGGTTAAACAGCCGCCAAACTTCATTGGTAACATGGCTATCATGGCTATCAATAATATGATCACCACAATGTTGGTGACCTGCTAAATGCATTTGAACAATCGCCTCATGCGGTAACCCCTTAATATATTGAACAGGATCAAAATCATTATTAAATGCAGAAACATAAACATTATTAACATCTAATAGCATGCCGCAACCTGTTGCAGCAACCAACTCACTAAAAAACTCCCACTCTGGTATTGTTGATTGTTGAAAGCTCAAATAGGTACTTGGATTCTCCAAAACCAATGGTCGTTGCAGCTTATCTTGTACTTGCTGTATTCGATCAATCACATGCTGTAAGCACTCTTCGTTCAACGGTAAGGGTAATAAATCGTGAGTGTTTAAACTTAAGGTGCCCGTCCAACATAAATGATCACTCACCCATATTGGCTGTATTTCATCAATAAGCTGTTTTAACCGGGTTAAGTAGTTAGTATTTAATTTGTCTGTACTACCAACAGATAAAGAAACGCCATGCATTACAATAGGGTAAGTTTCTGCAATTTGTCGGAGTATATGTCGAGGTCGACCGCCTGAATCCATAAAGTTTTCAGAGATAATTTCAAACCAATCAACAGCGGGTTGATGAGTTAAAATGTGATTAAAATGCTGGCTACGTAATCCTAAACCAAGCCCTAAATTAGGGCTTGCTTCAGTTTTCTGTTTAAAATTTGACATATTAAGTTACCAGTACCTAATCATCATTTTTATCACAATCGCATGCCTTAACAGTATCAGCTAAATCTCTTTTGCTTCGTTCAACAAGCTCTTGGGTATTTTCTGCTGGACTGTTAAAACCGAATGAACAAGATTTATCACCTGAACTACCACAAGAATCATAACTGCCTAAAGACATTAACCAAGCCTGTGGAGGCCCAGCAGGATAAGGCGAATCACCAACATTTCGTCGTGATTTATTCATTCTTTGTTCAAAAAGTTCTCGCGCTAACAGCCAAACGCTCTTATCTTTATTTGCGCCCAGTGTACCAAAACGTTCAGCTTGAATAGGCGTAGCACAACTACCTTGCCAGGCACAATCATTGGCTCCTGGTTTACATTGCTCAGCCGCATCACCAAATAAGCCACAACCGCCCTGACCAGCACAATTATTTAAGGTGTGACAAACGTGTTGCTGAGTTGCACAGTAGCCAGTTCCTGCGCAATTATTAGTACCAAATCGGTCATGCCCTTTACAAGCATTTAGCCCCATACAAGCGTGTAATTCGAGCGGTGTTTTAATATCTTTTTGATCAGTTTGTGGTGTGATTGGCTGACCGCCACAACCGTTACTAACATTTTTATCTCTTACATTCGACATAACTATATCCTTTTATTTATTACCAAACTTAAGCCATTAAAGAGGTCTTTATTTCACCTAAAAATCTTTCTTGTGTAACATCTGGTAAATCAAGTATCCGTTGTTTGATGTAAGCGATACCATCATATGCAGCAACAGCTTTATTAAACAGCTCAATTATTTGAGACTTAGGGCTTGATGCCGAACTAAATTTATATTCTTCATAGGTAGCTGTTGCGGTATATGAATTGCCATCAGCAGCTATATAATTAAAGCCAGTCATTTCCCCGCACAATGAACTCAGAATCCATAACATCGATTTATGAATACCAAACATGAATATTTCATATTGAGTATGACTATCTGAACGATAACAAGCTTGCGACATGATAAATAAATAGGCATACATAGCATTGGTTAACGTTGAAACGGCTTGGATACTAGCAGGGTAATCGGTTGTAACGGCATTATCAGCAAAGTTATAAATAAAGTATTTCTCAACCTTCATTTCATTACCAAAAACATCCTTAAATTCTTTGTTCATTTCACCAAGTTCTTTTTGCAGTAAAAAGAACTTATCGTAATGCGCTAATTCATGATCTGATTTGTCATCATATTCTGAGTTTTTAGTGCATAACTCAGTCGCACCTTCACCTTGCTCAACGATAATTTCAAGCGCTTTTAAAGCACTATCTTTATCAAAAACATGAACTAAGCCACCAGCGTCAGCGGCATTTTCAAAAACTGGTTTATGCTCTTTATTATAATATAAGGTATCGATGTTATTCTGCGCATAGTAACCACGATTAGGTATTAGTTGCGGCCTATCACCGTGATAGCACTCTTTATCGCAATAAAATTCATTGATGCAATTTTCTATTCCTTTATAAAAGTCACCAATAGTTAAATAGGGTAATGCCTGTGCTCCTAATAGCTTTTTATCAAAGGGCTTAGGACTCTCTATTAACTTAAAAGTCTCAAGTTGCTCGTGGCTCAATTTCGCCCGATTAATTGGAAATTGAGGATCGTGACCAGCTAAATAAGCCGGCCATATTGCCGGCGATTTACCGATCAACTCAGGATTCCCAAAAAGTGCTTGTTTAACATTTGAAGCAAGCGACATATGCAACATTTCTTCAATCACAACGCTCATAATATTTGCGCCAGCTTTATTGGCGAAAACCATAATCTTGGTAGAATACTCTATCGCTTTAGTGACGGCATCTTGCTCGGAATCGCCTTTATCGAGAAAAAGTTTAGTAAACTCAGCTGTTATTGGCTTTTGTTTTGGTGTTCGATTGATAGAATAATAAGTAGATAAATAAGTCGGTAGCGTTGCTATTTCAATTTCAATAGCTTGTTGTAACGCCTCTTCCATATTTTCAGGAGTAACACGAGTTGCCCCGTTTTTTAAAATATCTTTTGCCATTATTAAGTTCCTTTTAGTGATTATAAAAAGTAGCTCTCTCCTTAGGTGGCCTACAATTATTGCTCCACAGCAACGTAAGACAACATAAGTAAAATAGCGTAACCTTCAAGTTTTTAACAAAAAAGTACTGTATCAATAGAAATTAAATAATCGTAAATTCACGCCTTTAGCAATAGTTCACCAAAGGCGCTAAACGGTTAAATAATTGTTTTACGTTTTCTAAAATGATTATATTGATCTTCAGAATACTGCTTTTTAATTTCAACTAAACGTTGATAGTTATGAGCAAAATAAGTCGATGTGGGTATCGAATCATCTTTAAAACTAATAAAAGCCCCCGAGGTATTTGGAATATCAAAATCTCGGCTTTTTTCCATCCAATCAAGAGCGCGATTAGTGCGAATATAAACGGGATTATTTTGTAATTTTTCCTTTTCAATCAATTCATTATTCCACCATGTCTGGTACTGAATTGTGTATAGTTTATCTTTATAAGGAAAAGCACTTTGCACTTTATCTTCGTCTGGAATTTTCTGATAATAAGCCCCATCAATAGCGCCTAACGTGACATAGGTGAACAAACCAAGTTCACGGTTGCCGACCAAAATATCAGGCGCAGTTAAGCTTTGTAGTAAGGCTTTATGACCAGCGTCGCCTAACCCCTGACAATCAACTAATCGAGAAGTAATTTTATGAGGTGCAGGTTCATCTAGATCGGGGGGTAGAGGAAGTCCTGATTGTCCTGCTAAATTGAGCTGTATATTTTGAAAAGATTCGCGATCCCACGCACTCATTAACTGTTTGCCATAGTCAGTTCCTAAACCGCCAATACCATCAATACGCTGCGCTTCAGGCTTTAAACCATAATCCATAAATTGTTGCTTAATAAAACGTTCTAGACTTGTTTGATCCCCTTGCCAATAGCCATACATTAAACAATTATGTTTGACTTTATTAGCGCAAAAATACGGGGTTGCTGGCTTGCCATTAATTTTTAAATTAGTGCCGGTTAAGCTTGTTGTATCAGACGCACTAATTACCTGTTCCCAGCGAGTAAGGATATCGATAGTGGGGGTATTTTCAGTGAGTTTTTGGGTTTTAGACTGATAGCAATTCCATTCTAATTCAAACTTAATCATGTGATCAGGTAATGGAAAACTTTGTACAAACAGCTTGGTTACTATGCCGTAACTCATCCCCCCACCACCTTTTAGTGCCCACAGTAATTCAGGCTTATTATCTTGATCAATAATTTCAATCTCACCATTGCCCAAAACAATTTCTGCTTTTTGTAAATACTCGCAGCACATGCCATGTCGACGCGTCCATGGTCCCCATCCTCCTCCCATTAAAAAGCCAGGAATAGCCACAGTGGCACAAGTACCATGCGGAATCATCACGCCATGATCAGCCAATGCTGTGGTCAGTTTAATAAAGCGATTACCAGGGCCAATTGTCGCTAAACCATTAGCGTCGACATCAACCTCATCTAAACCGATTAAATCAATTAACACTGTATTAGTGCCGCTGCATTCACCTTCGTGATCGTGACCACCAGAGCGAACGCTTATCGGTAAGTTATGGGCTTTTGCTGCCAAATAGGTTTTCTGCACATCACTAGTTGAACTGCAATTAACAATAACTAATGGCTTTTTTTGTAAGCGACGGTTAAATAACTGACAAGCTTGATTGTAAGCAATAATTTGCTCTCGACTACTGGTAGCTTGCTCAGTTTCAGCACAGTAGTTTAAGCTTTTAATAATTTTGTCTTGGCCAATTTCGTCGCTCAGCTTGGTAATAAAATTATTAAGGTTATTAGCGTTGACGATGACTAAATTTTCACTGACACGAACTTGCGCTTCAAACCTGCTTGCTGAGCTTGAAACAACAGTAATACTTCGTTCAAGTGTCGGTAATACATCTACTTTAACAAAAGACTCATAAGCGACTTGAGATTTAACAACTTCAATCACTAAACCAACATTTAAGTTATTGCTATTAACGTATCGAGCGACTTGTTTAAAACCAATATCAAAGTCAGTAATGTTTATTACTACCTTACTATTTTTTTCAATCACCAATGGAAAATCATTCTTTTCTGAGCTGCATAACATCGGCTCTAAACGCAATTCAAAAGGAGAGTCATTAACAAGGTTAATCTCAACTTTTTGAAGTAAAGGAGCTTCAGCTGACACGACTTGTTCTAATGGCTTTTTATGCCAATCAAAGCTTACGAGATTATCTTTAAAGTCATTATTATGAATATTATCAGTGATAATATCCTCGTCATTAAGCGCCTGATTCCAAAGAGAAATATTTACTAATTGTCCTGAGAAAAAAATCGATTCCCCCCGTGAATTACACGACTTGCCAACTAACAATGTGTTGACTTGCTCACTCAACGAAGCATCTTCTTGCACATTTTTGGTTATCGCTAATTTTTGATTAACAAAGATAGCCAGCCCTTTATCTGAGGCCATTAAAGTAAGCTTATGCCACTGACTATTATTGATATTGCCTCGAACGCTTTGAATAGTTTCAATTCTACCAGCCAATGCTGAGGAAAATTTAATTTTCCCAGTTGGCGTTATTTCAATAGAGAAAAAGTTACTCTCATCACCATAATATTGAAATATAGAACCAGAATCACTGGTATTGAGCCAACACTGTAACGTAAATGCCGTAAAATTTTTATCGGCTACTGATAATGCTTGCTCAAGGTAATTTTTACCTGAAAACTCGATCACATCCATAGTGTTAATATTCCTTATTTAGGTTTACAACCTTCTTTACACTTCTCAACGGTATGACCCGTTATTGATTCAACCAAACCAGCCATTGCTGGGGCTAAATCATGCTGCGGTATTATCACT
>Ga0209396_1001060_pt1 | contig 31293 bp, 33 predicted proteins | sample GOMGulsemesocosm_6_FD_184638 | JGI IMG/M metagenome (GOLD analysis project Ga0209396, IMG submission 184638) | Methane-oxidizing microbial communities from mesocosms in the Gulf of Mexico - GOM8C Gulf of Mexico (SPAdes) (version 2) | ecosystem: Environmental > Aquatic > Marine > Cold seeps... | reverse complement strand
TCTGCCAGTTTTTTATTATGATTTTGCGACAGAAAGTGCAGTGAGCTAGGGAAATTTATCGGTAAGAAATTTAACTTATTATGGTATTTTACATCGGTGATAAAAAACTGTTGGGCTAAGTGTTTGACAATTACTTCGACATCAAGACCTGCATACACAGTACCAGAACGTACAGCGTCTAATACTGCCTTTCGGCTTGGAAACTCAACAATTTTAATACGAGGAAAATTTTGCTGCAAGGTATTGGTAACCGACCAACCTTTTACAATGCCCAAGCGTCGACCTGACAGCATTTGCAGGCGCGTGATTTCAGGCACCTGTGGTTGGGTGAACAATGCAAACGCTAAATTAGCGAACGAGGTACTAATGATGCCATCGCGTTCATTATCAGGGGTATGATAAATGGCTTGGCGCATATCAATTTCGTTGTTATTGAATTTTTGGATTAATTGCTGACTGCTAAAGCCATTAATATATTGAAATTGTAAGCCTGTCATTTTTGCAATAATAGAAATTATATCGACCGCATAACCTTGGGGGTGACCAGCGACCGAAAAATCTAGTGGTGCTGCGTCTGTGGCATTGGTGATGCTAATAACGGGGGCCTCATCAACCAGTTTCTGTTGGGTGAGGTTTAGCTGTAATGGTTGCACGGTCGATAACGGATCTGCTTGATGTTGTAGAGTATTTGAAGCAATAATTTCGCCGTTGTTATTAGATAAATAAACCTCACCTATATCATTAATTTGTTGTTGAATTAGGTAGTCAGAAATGGAGGTTAACGCGATGTCAATGCCAAGGACAGCAACGCCGTCAGCAAGTTGGGTCGAATACGTTTGACCCGGGGTTTTTAAAAGCTGGAATAAATAAGGCTCGGTCTTAGTTGTTTGACCGATCTTAGCACTGTTATACCAGGGGCGTTTAGTGGCATAAAAATTACTCTTTTGCTGACTGATAGTTCGTAACTTAAAGGCTTCATTTAAGAAATTATAATGGCGTAACCGTTGGCCGTCATGATCAGTTATTGTGACAACAATCCAACGGTCTTCTGGTAAGGCGCCATATTGTTTTCGCACGATTGGCGCGGAGTCTAAATTGATTAACTCATAAAAATCGCCATTGCCAAAACCGACATAAATGGCGTAAAACACTGGATTATTTCGCATTATTTGTGCAAACAAATCACGAGTTTGTGGTTTTATCCAGTCGTTGTCGATTAAGCTAGTATGTTGTGACAGTATCTTTGCGGCGTTAAGCGCTTGGGTGTCTAACGACGCAATATAATCACTGGTATTGTTGGCGGAAAGCTCATAAAGCGAAAAGGCGGATTGAGTCGCGAGGTTTTTATTAAAATAGTATTGCAGCCCGATAGTGACTGATGCCGTGAGCAGTGTTGTTAAGGTCACCAGCAACAGCAAGGTCGGCCTAATAGATAACTTAAATTGACTATGTTGAGTGCTCACTGCGTATCCTTACGTCTAAGTGCCAAATCCATTGGCTATGTTGTACTAAAGTGTAGCCACTTGAACAGCAAGTCGCCGTAAACCCATCCATGGGGGCTCTGGCACAGCATCCATGCTGCTCAAGCTTGCTTTATCAAATACCAACACTTTCAATCAATTATGTAGCTGGTTTTATCTTTTATTTAAAGACAACAAGTTAACAATAGCCGTGTGGTGCGATCGGTTTTAATCCCCGTTGTTAGTTGCATTCAATTGGATAATCGTTAGGAGAAAAAATCAGGGACGATTTTTTAGCTTTTCGCGCTGGGACGCGCATAAAAAGCGGTTCCGTTAAGACGGTTATTCTACTGAATGTAAGCAACTAAATCGCGGGTCGCTTTATTTGGTTACTTTCTTTGCCGACGCACAAGTTGGTTTGGAACCAACTTGAACAGCCACAGGCTGGCCCGCAGGGTTAAATACATGGATGTATTTAATAAAGAAAGTAACTGGTGTGCCTGCGCCAAAATTCAAGAATGGGAAACAGATAAAGCACATCATAAAGTTCGCCAAACCTAATTTATAGCCACAGTTAACTACAACATAGCCAATACCATTAATGATTCTCTGGTAATCGTAAGGGTTAGTCAATCATTAAGTTGTTTGTTTATTATGCATTTTATGATGGTGGGTATAATGTTTATAACAATGGTAGGTTACGGTTTGAATAAACCGTAACCTTTAGTGTTACTTATTAGTGCTATTTATGATCTTGTGTGTCGTCTGGCGTGCGGTCTTTTGCAGGTGGGCGCTCAATCTTATTTTGATCTTTGCTGACAAATTCGCCTTCAATGATATCTTCGGATTCGTTTGGTTTTTGTCCAAAACCTTGACCGTTAAATGGATTATTAGACGCTTGGCGCAGGATCATTTTAGTTAAAAAATAATTGGCAAAGGCTTTTCTTGATATCGGTGTTAGCAACAGCAGCCCTAGTGCATCGGTAGCAAACCCCGGCGTTACTAATAAAACGCCAGCGACGGCTAGCATCACACCTTCTAGCATCTCTTGGCCCGGTTGTTGGCCTTGTTGTATTTTTTGTTGGGCAGATAATAAGGTTTTAATCCCTTGGCTACGCACTAGAGAGGCGCCTATGGCAGCGGTTAAAAGAACCAATGCGATAGTGGGTACTAATCCCATATATTCACCGACTTGAATTAAAATCGATATTTCAATAATAGGAACGATAACAAAGATCAGAAATAATATAATTAACACGCTAACTCTACTCATTAAGGTATTTAAAGAAATCAATAAGCTGAATTCTTAAGGGGGGCTTGTTATTAAATGCAAATAATTCTTAATATCAATGCCCTTTTAGTGATATTGGGGTAAACTACCACAATTGAAGTTAATTCTCCCTATATTAATGGCTAGTAGCCACCCTAGGAGCTTTATGACCGGATGTATTCAAGTAATTTGTAACTGCCCAGATGAGGTTAGCGCAAGGCAAATAGCCGAAACCGTCGTTGAACTTAAATTGGCCGCTTGTGTCAATATTATCAAAGATGTTCAATCAGTTTATTGTTGGCAAGGGCAGGTTGAACAAGCAAGTGAAGTGCAGCTGCAAATAAAAACCCGCGAACGTTTGTATCAAGCATTAGAACAACAGTTATTACAGCTCCATCCTTATGATGTCGCAGAGGTTATTGCGTTACCTATAGTCAATGGTAGCGCAGATTATATTGATTGGTTAAAAGGTAGTTTAGATTAATGGTAACAAAATTTTATAATGGTTCATTTGCGGTGCTATTGACACTATTGGCTGCATTATCTTCAGTTTTTAATCCTGTAGTTGCTGGCAGTTTGTTTGATGACGAACCGCAGTTTTTACCTGTGGAGCAAGCTTTCAAATTCAACTTTAGCCAGAAAAACGACAAGATAATTGTTAATTGGCAAATTAGCGAAGGCTATTACCTTTATCAGCATCAATTTAAGGCTAACAGCGATACCGCTCAAATCAAGCCGTTGGTGTTGCCTGAAGGGGTGATGCATGAGGACCCTTACTTTGGTAAGCAGGTGGTTTATTATCAAAGTGTCAGTTTTGATTTGTCATTAACGCCTAGTGATAAGCCCCACGAAATTAAAGTGCGTTATCAAGGCTGTGCCGATGCCGGTTTGTGTTATCCACCTACGACAAAAATAATCTTTTTCGATCCTAAATATGTCACTGCAGCTACTCTTTCTGAAGAGTCCACATCAGCGGTTAGCCAACCGAGCAGCTCAACGAGTGAGCAGGGTAAGTTTGCCAGTTTACTGAGCGGCGGCAGTTTTTATTGGGCTTTGTTGTTGTTTTTTGGCTTGGGCATTGGTTTAGCATTTACTCCTTGTGTCTTTCCGATGTATCCGATTTTATCCGGTATTATCATGGGATCGGGTAATAAGCTATCAACACGGCAGGCCTTTTTGTTGTCGATGACCTATGTTCAGGGCATGGCAATTACCTATTCAGCTTTGGGCTTGGTTGTGGCATCAGCTGGTTTGAAATTCCAGGCTGCTTTTCAGCACCCATTAGTATTAGGTGCGCTGGCGATTTTGTTTACAGGTTTGGCGCTCTCAATGTTTGGGGTATTTAACCTGCAAATGCCTGCGTCATGGCAAAATAGGCTTAATCAAGTATCAAATAACCAAAAAGGTGGCCGCTATGGCGGCGTTTTTGCGATGGGTATGATTTCAGGGCTAGTTGCCTCGCCTTGTACTACTGCGCCGTTATCTGGCGCTTTGCTCTATGTTGCGCAAACAGGTGATTTAGTGCTCGGTGGCATTACCTTGTATGTGCTGAGTTTAGGTATGGGTGTACCTTTATTATTAATGGGTATTTCAGGCGGTAAACTGTTACCTAAAGCTGGCGCGTGGATGGAGGTGGTCAAAGGGATCTTTGGCTTTATGCTGCTATCTGTGGTGGTGGTATTGCTGAGTCGTTTTGTCAGCGACAGTATTAGCTTGATGATTTGGGGTTTGTGGGCTGTGGCGTTAGCGGGTTATTTATTGCATCACAATAAGCAAACACAAAGCGGCGCAATGCACAGTATTAGGCATACGTTGGCCTCAGTTATGTTGATTCTTGGTACATTAACGGCGGCGATGCCTTGGTTGGGAAATCAAACGTTGATTGGACCAACTAACTCAGCGCATCAAGTTGATTTTATTCAAGTTAAAGGTTATCAAGAACTGCAGCAGCAGTTAGCGTTGGCTAAGGCAGATAATGTGCCGGTGATGTTAGATTTTTATGCAGATTGGTGTGTTGCTTGTAAAGACTTTGAAACCAAGACTTTTTCTGATCCGAGTGTTGAGCCGTTATTGGCTAATATGCGTTTAATTCAGGCCGATGTTACCAACACTGATGCACTTGATATTGAGCTGCAAGAAAAATTAGCGGTGCTGGGTTTGCCCAGTATTATCTTGTTTGATCGCCAAGGCGTTGAGCTAAAAAACCTTCGGGTTGTTGGTTTTCAAGAACCAGCACAGTTTAAGGCGATTATTGAGCAAGCATTTAACTAGTTTTATGTTTAGCGGCGCTTGATTGGCGTGATAGAGAATTAGCCATTAACACTGCGCTAGATACAATAATAAAAGGGTTTGATACAATCGACGGTATCAAACCCTTTTTATCTGATAAAGACTAAAATGAAATATAAAGATCTGCGTGATTTTATCGAGCAATTGGAAAAACTTGGCCAGCTTAAGCGTATTAGCCAAGAAATTGATCCTTATCTAGAAATGACAGAGATAGGCGATCGAACTTTACGCGCTAAGGGCCCAGCATTATTATTTGAAAACCCTAAAGGCTCAAATATACCTGTCTTAACCAATTTATTTGGCACGCCAGAGCGTGTGGCGTTAGCAATGGGCCAAACCGATGTGTCGGCGCTACGAGAAGTTGGCGAACTAATGGCACAGCTTAAAGAGCCTGAGCCACCCCGTGGCATGAAAGACGCGTGGAATAAGTTACCGCTGTATAAGCAGGTGCTCAATATGCCTACTAAGCGACTGCGCAGTGCACCTTGCCAAGACATTGTGATTAGCGGTGACGATGTTGATTTAACCATGTTACCTATTCAGCATTGTTGGCCGGGCGATGTCGCACCCTTGGTGACTTGGGGTTTGACCATAACCCGTGGTCCACACAAAGAGCGCCAAAATTTAGGTATTTATCGCCAGCAGTTGCTCAGCAAAAATAAGCTAGTGATGCGCTGGTTATCACACCGTGGTGGTGCGTTAGATTATCAAGAATTTCAAGAAACTAATCCTGGTGAACGTTATCCTGTGTCTGTGGCTTTGGGGGCCGATCCTGCGACGATTATTGGCGCAGTGACTCCCGTGCCAGATACCTTGTCTGAATATGCCTTTGCCGGCTTATTACGTGGTTCGCGCAGTGAAGTGGTTAAAAGTATTTCTAATGATTTAGAAGTGCCTGCCAGTGCTGAGTTTGTGCTTGAGGGCTACCTAGAACCGGGAGAGACCGCACCAGAGGGACCTTATGGCGATCACACTGGTTATTATAACGAAGTTGAAGAGTTTCCTGTCTTTACCGTAACTCATATTACTCATCGTAAAAAGCCAATTTATCACAGCACTTATACTGGCCGTCCACCCGATGAGCCAGCGATATTAGGGGTGGCATTAAATGAAGTATTTGTGCCTATTCTTAAAAAGCAGTATCCAGAGATTGTTGATTTTTATCTGCCACCGGAAGGTTGTTCGTATCGAATGGCGGTTGTGACGATTAAAAAGCAATACCCGGGACACGCTAAGCGCGTGATGATGGGGGTGTGGTCATTCCTGCGCCAGTTTATGTATACCAAATTTGTCATTGTGTGTGACGATGATATCGATGCCCGCAATTGGGACGATGTGATCTGGGCGATTACCACGCGCATGGATCCGCGCGCGATACGCTATTAATAGAACATACCCCAATTGATTATCTTGACTTTGCCTCGCCTGTTGCTGGTTTAGGGTCTAAAATGGGAATGGATGCTACTAATAAATGGCCAGGCGAAACTGACCGCGAATGGGGCGAACCCATTGTGATGACTCAGGAAGTTAAAGATAAAGTTGATGACATCTGGGATGATTTGGCTATTTTTGAGGATTAATACGCTAACTCAACTTAGGATATCGTCTTTAGTCGGTATTAAAGCGGGTATAATTGCGGTATCCTTGGCGAAAAATATTAACATTTCAAGGTAATTTAATGTCAGAAATTAGATGTAGCGTTGAAAAATTACACGCTTTTAATGATTCGGTTTATCACGTGGTATTACGCCCAGAGCAGAGCTTTGCGTATAAAGCGGGTCAATACTTAATGGTCAAAATGTCAGATGAAGACAAACGCCCATTTTCTATCGCCAGTGCGCCAAGTGATGGTGACTTAATCGAATTGCATATTGGTGCCTCAGAGCAGCATAGTTATCCGATGCAAGTGATTGAGCGGATGAAAGAAAATCAAGAAATTACTATTTTAGCGCCCTTTGGTGATGCTGATTTAAGTAATGACAATGAGCGGCCTATTATTTTAGTTGCTGGTGGCACTGGTTTTAGTTATGTGCGCTCAATTTTGCGTGAACTGGTTGCTAATAACGATCAGCGTCAAGTAGCTGTTTACTGGGGTTGTAAAGACTTAGCGCATTTTTATGTGCTAGAAGAAGCACAGCAACTGACCGCTGCCCATGACAACATTACGTTGATCCCTGTGGTTGAAAATGCTCCGGCAGATTGGTCTGGTGTTAGTGGTTTAGTTCACCATGCTATCCTAGCCGCTTATAGTGATTTGAGTGAGTATGAAATCTATGCCGCAGGTCGCTTTGAAATGGTTGGCGCTATTCGCGATGCATTTCTTGAGCAAGGCATGAAAATAGAGCATATGCACGGTGATGCACTGGCCTATTTGAAGTAATGCGTATTAAATATGGTGGCTGTTGCCACCTTATTTAAAATAACTAGTACTTGAAATAACGAGTACCTGAAATAACAGTATTTACGACGCTAGCAAATTACCTCGGCGATAACTCAATATGTAATGACCAGCCAAGGTTAAGCCTCGAGCTAGCATAAAACACATAAAGGCTAACCACAGGCCTTCATTGTGCCAGTCGGCGACTAACAACCACACCGCAAAAAATATCATGCAAGCACATAACATCGAATTTCGCATCACTTGAGAGCGTGTCAATCCGACATAAACACCATCCATAATAAAAGACAACCATGCAACGCAGCTAACGGCAATAAGCCAAGGCAAGAATTGCTCCGTAAGATGTCGTACCGAGTTTATATCGGTTAACCAAGCTATCCATGTGTTGCCCCAGAGCCATAAGGCATACGAAAACCCAAGGCCTACTACGGCACACCAAAAGGCACAGTCACAAACAATTTGGTGCAATTTGTCGCTATTTTTTTGCCCTTTTGCTCGGCCAACTAAAGATTCTGCAGCATAAGCAAAACCATCGAGACCATAAGAAGCAAACAAAAACAGATTCAATAAAATGGCATTGGCCGCCACATACACATCGCCAAAACCAGCGCCAGTCGCAGTGATAAATGCCAAACAAAGCTGCAAGGCTAATGAACGGATAAAAATGTCGCGGTTAAGCGTTAATAAACGCCGTAACATTGGGAAATCAAAGCTTAATAACTCGGTTATAGAAAGATTTTTTAGCTGACGAAATAAGACCTGTGATACGAGTAATAAACCACAGTAATCTGCAATAACAGACGCACTGGCGGCGCCTGCTACGCCCCATTCAAACTGAACGACAAATAAGATATCGAGCACAATATTAATAACATTGATGCACAACAATTGATAAACCAGCCACTTAATTTGGCCGCTGGCGACTAAGTAACCAAGAATCACTAAGTTAGCTAATACCGCAGGTGTTGAGAAAATACGGATATCAAAATATACTTGGCCATAGGTGGTTACCTGCTCACTGGCACCAATTAAGCCAAATGCCAATTGCTGTAACGGAGTTTGTGCTAATAACAACAATAGAGCGATCGCCATAGCTAACGTTAATGAGTGAAAAAAGTAGCGCCACGCCAACACGGGGTTTTGCTGGCCCAAGGCTTGCGCAACAACACCAGTTGTCGACATGCGCAAAAAGCCGGTTAACCAAAAGATGATGCTAATGATCATGCTGCCAACGGCAATGCCACCAAGATAATAAGCGTGCTCAAGGTGTCCGATCACCGCAGTATCAACTAAGCCTAATAAAGGTGTGGTAATATTAGAGAAAATCATTGGCAAGGCCAGTGCCAATAATTTACGCTGTTGCTTGAGCTTAGTGACAATATTCATTTTATTCCTGAGGTTTTTTATGCGGCGTCTTTTTGCCAGTTTATTGTTGTGTTTTTATTTCACGCCTGCATCTGCGGCTGTGGTCTTACAATACCATCACGTCAGTGATACCTCGCCTGCAGCCACCAGTATCAGTGTTGATATGTTCAAAAACCATATGAATTATTTGACCGATAATAAGTATAAGGTGTTACCGCTGTCCGAGATTATTAGTCAACTGCAACAGGGTCAAGAGCTTGGCCCTAATGTGGTGGCCATTACCTTTGATGATGGTTATAACAATGTTCTAACCAACGCCGATCCTATTTTAAAACAGCATGGCTTTAGCTACACCTTATTTATTGCCCCAGATGAAATCAGTCACAATTATCCAAATATGTTGAGCTGGTCTCAAATAGAGCAACTAAGCGATAGCGGTGTTGCTATAGCTAACCATAGTAGCAAGCACTTACATCTTAATCGCCGGCTGGTTAATGAAAGCCTTGAACAATGGCAACAGCGGGTCAGTCAAGACATCGAGCAAGCAGAGCAACAGATAATTTTACGCACCAATCAAAACCTTAAATTATTGGCTTATCCCTATGGCGAGTATAATAGTGAGCTACAGGCACTGGTCAAGAAGTTAGGTTATGTCGGCATCGGCCAGCATTCTGGGGCGTTGGCATCATATTCTGATTTTAGCGCCTTGCCACGGTTTCCGATGTCGGGGCCTTATGCTAATTTAGACACCTTAAAAATTAAGTTAAAGTCATTAGCAATGCCTGTTACTAAGTTGGTGAATGCTAACTCTCAGTTGAGCCAACACTCTAAAAGTAAGCGTAAAAATAGACCTGTGTTAACTGTTACCTTAAATACAAAAGATGTCGATACCAGACAACTCTTTTGTTACATTCTGGGAGAGCGAGTCGATCCTACTTGGGTTAATAAGCGTCGATTTTCAATCACCGCAACTCAAGACTTACCGCCGGGTCGCTCACGGTATAATTGTACGGCACCAAGTAAAAGCCGTTTAGGTTACTATTGGTTTTCGCAACCTTGGATTAATATGAAGCCTGACGGCAGTTGGTATCACGGATGATTTTATTAGGAAGGGTGCCAAATCCGCGCATGGCACAAGCATTCATTGATTACTTGTATAATATTGATATTGATTGCCAATTACGTGACCAGCAAGGTTTTGAATTATGGTTGGTAACCATTGGTCAGCAACAAGTTGCGCAGCAAGAGTTTGAACTATTTATAGCAAACCCTAATCACCCTAAATATTTGGCGGCTTCATGGACTAATGCCAACCCTCAGATTAGTGCAGTTGGTCACTCAGCTGCTAACACTGAGATGTTAGCAAACTTCCTGAGTCATAGCGGCCCTGTGACTTTAATCACTTTTGGCATCGCGGTTGTTGTTTATCTCAGTTATTTATTGGGCTTTAACTTTTTATATCAGGCTTTAGCTTTTTTCCCGACGTTAGAATCGGCGCAATTGGATCAAATTTGGCGTTTTGTAACCCCGAGTTTGTTGCACTTTTCGGCCTTGCATATTCTGTTTAACTTGGTGATGTGGTGGTACCTTGGTGGTTTAATCGAAAATCAGGTATCGTCGACCAAATTACTGGCGATTTTTGTATTGGCTAGCATCTTCCCTAATATAGCGCAGTATTTAATGACAGGCCCTGCATTTGGCGGCTTATCTGGCGTTGTTTATGCTTTAGTGGGTTATGTGTGGTGGCGCAATCCTAAAGTAGGGCTTTATCTGCCGCCAGCTTACATAGGCTTTATGCTCGTGTGGTTAGCGGTGGGTTTTTTCGATCTGTTGGAAGTGAAAGTAGCTAATGGTGCACATGTTGGCGGTTTAATCGTTGGCTGCTTATTAGCGCTTTACGATAACCAATGTGATAACAAGCGCGATAATAATTAATTAGATTGGCGGCGTATTGTGAATTTGCCGCCTTGCTATGATCTGTTAGTGATGGATATATTTGGTAAACAGCAGTCTAACAATCAGTTTTTTACCTGTTTCTTGTTTAAGCAAATCATTGAGAGTTTCAAAACACAATTCACGAATTTCTTGCTTGCCAGACGCTGATTTTATTTTATCAGCAGTTTGCTGACCTAATAACTCGACGATGGCGGCACGTAACAGCGGGGCGTGGTGTTCGACAATTGCTAGGTCATCAGGATTTTTAACCATTACTTCCATGGTTAGACGAACGAAACCAACTTTTTTACCCGGGGTAATATAGTTGGTAGTAATATCGGGTTCAAAGGCAAAATATGCATATTCATCAACTATATCTTCACCTTCACTTTCGGCGTAGCTGTTTGCGCTTAATAGCACCATAATTGTTGCAATGAGTAAGCTGAAAAATGCTTTCATGTATTACATGTTCCCTTTAGTTTGCGACTTAATAGTCACGGCAGTGATTCTTGTCGATTGTCACATGTTAAGGCTATCTGGTGGATATAGCAATAACATCAATAATTTTGAAGGGATAGCGAAAAATTTTTAGTGGTTTTGCTATTACTATTTTTAGCTGCTTATCGCATAATACGCCAGCTTATAAAAACTAAGAAAATCCCGTGTCTGATACCTATAGTTTTAACCTTGATCAACTAACACTTCCTTTTCCACACGGCTGTGACAGTCAATGGTTGAAAGAAAGTGAACTGTCTAAACCTGATTTAGCGCGGCCGTTGGCCAGCTGGCTGTTTGATCGTGACTCACTAACCACCCGCTTAACGAGCCATTGCGATGTTTTTTCGGTGGTGGTATTAAAGAGCGGAGCGGGTGAAATATCACCTGCTGAGCAGCTGTTATTCCCCGATATAGCAATGCCACTTAATTGCCGTGAAGTATTGCTGTTATGTAACGGGATACCTCAGGTTTATGCCCGTAGTTTAATTCCACATCAGGCGCAAGAACAGTCTGACATTGGGCTAAAAAAATTGGGAAATAATTCATTAGGTCAGGTGTTGTTTCAGGCGCCTCAAGCTCAACGTGGCCCAATTGAAGTTAGTCAGTTTAGTTTATGCTCATCGATCGCAAGTTTTGCAAGTCAGCTTAATTTGACGCCAACTCAGCCATTGTGGGGGCGTCGCTCGTTATTTACATTGCAGCAATATCCGTTGTTGGTCTGTGAAATATTCCTGCCCGGCGCGCTAGCCTATCAAGAGGTAACATCATGATCTCCAAACCCCAATTACAGGGCTTCATTGCACTGATGCGAATCGATAAACCCATTGGCACGCTATTATTGTTGTGGCCTACCTATTGGGCATTGTGGCTTGCAGCGCAAGGCACACCGGACTTAAAGGTATTTATAGTCTTTACGTTAGGGGTTTTTGTGATGCGCAGCGCCGGTTGTGTGATTAATGATTTTGCCGATCGCAAGATAGATGGCCAAGTGGCGCGGACCAAAGGACGACCACTGGCCACTGGTGTGGTGTCATCAAAGCAGGCTTTGATGCTATTTTTTGGCTTGCTGGCGATAGCTTTTCTGTTAGTGCTGAGCATGAACAACCTAACGATAGGTTTGTCTTTTGTCGCAGTTGCACTGGCGGCTTGTTATCCATTTATGAAACGTTATACCCATTTGCCACAGGTAATGTTAGGTGCTGCTTTTGGCTGGTCTATTCCTATGGCTTTTGCTGCGCAAACGAATCAATTGCCAGCGGTGTGTTGGTTGTTATTTACAGCTAATTTGGCATGGACAGTTGCGTACGATACTTTGTATGCGATGGTTGATCGAGATGACGACTTGAAGATCGGGGTTAAGTCGACGGCTATTTTGTTTGGCCGCTACGATCGTTTAATGATTGGCCTGTTGCAGGCAACCACGTTATTTTGTTTGATTGAAGTTGGTTTGGCTTTGCAATTGTCGTTGTATTATTATGCGGCTGTACTTGTTGCAGCAGCTTTGTTCGTGCAACAGCAATGGCAGGTAAAAATATTTGATCGAGATGCTTGTTTTAAGGCTTTTTTAGCTAATAACCGAGTCGGTGGTGTTATTTTTATCGGGATTTTAAGCCATTATTATTTAACCTAGCTGTTGAAATATGGCGGCTATTTCTGATCCTGCTTAGCAGTTTCTATCTGGCAAAAGCCTTGCGGTGGCACATCTAGCGCCGCATTGAATTTACTCGACATATTTTGAAAAGAGATGATCGCGGTTAGTTCAATAATTTCATCATCATTAAAATATTGCCGTAAACGCTGTTGATCCGATGGGCTTACCTGAGTATCTGACTTGGTAATAACTTCGGCATAATGTAATGCAGCTTTTTCTTGATCGCTAAATAAATCGCAGGCGCGAAAGTTCGCAAGTTGGCTGAGTTTCTCCTCGCTGTTGCCACGGCGTAATACCATCATTGAATTGATATCGACACAAAAAGTACACCAGTTGAGCTGTGAAACCCTGACCGTGATTAATGAGCGTAATGAGGGAGGTATTGGAGATTTTTTTCGATCTAACGCACCAAATAGCAACGCCAGCGTAGCAAAAACTGTTGGGCTACGTCCCCATAACTTTGCCGGTTCTAATACTTCACCATAGCGGCGCTTTTGATTCCAAAAGAACAGTTTAAGATACCAAGGGTAATTAGCTTTAGGTGGAATAAAAATGGCACTGTCCTTGCGTTAATTAGCGGCTATACCCGTGCTACCTGAATTTTTAAGTAGTACGGGTATATAGAGTGGAAATAGCTAAACTAGCTACCGTACTCAACATCAACCATTACATCATCGCCAATTCGCTCGATTGCTTCTTGTAATTGATCTACCGATGAATGCTCTGGTAACAGGGCGGTAATATGCGCTCTAAATAATATTTGTCCAGTATTGGCGGCACTTTCTAACTGACTGCCTAGCTGTTCGATATTAGCATCGACTGAATGTAAGGCCTGGGTGATCTCTTGCACAATACCACTGCGGTCATTACATACAATAGCAATGTTAAGCAGTTCTTCTGGCTCTATATCGTCTGCGGCATTTTGCCCCTGCTGAATGGTCAGCGTTAAATCTTCGAGCTGGCCCATCGCTAGGCTAAATTTAGCGAGTTCTAATTCAGGTAATTCAACCTGAATTATACCGGCGAATTGTCCCGCGAGGTGGCTCATTGAACTGCCTAACCAATTGCCCTTATGCTTGACAAATGTGCTGCAAGTTGATCGACTAAGCCTGGCTTATCTTTGCCAACAAAGGTAACTACTATATTCTTCATAAACGTCCTTAACTGTTTCAGCTTTATAATTTCAGTTCGAGTTGAGCACTCACTCACACTCATTAATAAACTCGATCGCTAACTTTGTCCAGAACTATCGAGCAATTTAACCAGTAACAAAAATATATCTCATTTAAAATTAATTGCTTAATACATACCAGATCTTAGTTACACGAGAGCTTACTACACTTAACTTTAGAAGTTATTTTTCAATGTGAAAAGGTGAAGGTAGCGTTATTCGCAGTTTAGTATGAAATACCAGTCATTATCACCTCGTCAAGGAGCAATATATGTTGTTTAAGCGAGGCTTTGGATTAATTAGCGCGATGGTTGCCATCGCAATTATTGCAACTGTGTTATTGCTCGGAACGCCGAGTTTAAGAGCCGCAGTGAAACAAACGAGGGTAGCCGCTCAATACAATCAGGTATTGGGCTTAATTAAAATTGCACGTCAATATGCACTCATTACGCGTAATTTTGTGTCGGTTTGCCCGTCGGAAGATGGCGTTACCTGTAGCAAAAATTGGATGTCAGGTATTTTAGTTTTTGTAGATATTAATAACGATCAAATAATAAACGGCGATGACAGGGTGGTTAAATATGTTCGACATCGTTACCCCAACGTAAAATTAACTTGGCGTGCTTTTCCAAGAAAACATCATAATCATCATCTAAATTTTACCAGTCTAGGCTGGACCGATAACTTTAATGGAACATTTAGGTTTTGCATTACTGGGCAAGATTTACGTTTTAACCGGGCGTTAATCGTGAGTAAGTCTGGGCGTGTGCGTCAGTCAATTGACCGCAATGGCGATGGGATTCATGAAGATGCCAGTCGCAAAAAGGTGAAATGTAAATAGTCCGACAATAGATTTATAGATAATCCCTAAATCTATTGTCGGACTATTCGTTTATCCGGTGCTCAGGTTAAATAATTGCGGCTAATTCGGCGCTCTGGCGAATGGCACGCTTAGCGTCTAATTCACCAGCATATTCGGCGCCACCAACAAGGTGGACTTTAATGTTGGCGCTCTCGAGTCCTTGATATAATTCTTTTTGCGATTGTTGACCCGTACATAACACCACGTTATCAACAGCTAATACTCGCTCGACACCGTTTTCACTAATATGAAGGCCATCGTTATCAATCTTAAGATACTGCACACCGGCAATCATTTCGACTTGTCGTTTTTTAAGGGCGGCACGATGGATCCAGCCAGTGGTTGGCTGCAAGGTTTTGCCAAAACGGCTGTCTTTACGTTGCAATAAATAAATTTGTCGCGCCGACTCTGGCTTAACTTGTTTGACACCTTCAACACCACCAGCGTGTTCGATGTTGGTATCAATTCCCCATTCTTTTAACCACAGATCGAGGTTGACGGTGTGAGATTCGCCCTGTTCGGTTAAGAACTCACTAATATCGTAACCAATGCCGCCAGCACCTAACACAGCCACCCGTTGGCCCATAGTCGCGTCACCACGTAAAACTTGTTGATAGGTGTAAACCATAGGATGATCGATACCGGTTATTTCAGGAATGCGTGGCACAACACCAGTCGCTAAAATAACTTCATCGAAGCCTGATTGCTTGATGCTTTCGACACTTTGGTAAGCGTTTAATTCGACAGTAATATTTTGGCGTTTTAATTGTGAGCTAAAATAGCGCAGCGAATCAATAAACTCTTCTTTACCCGGAACATTTTTGGCTAAATTAAATTGGCCACCTAAGCTATCGCTCGCTTCAAATAAGGTGACGTCATGACCACGCTCTGACGCATAAATAGCAAACGACATGCCGGCCATGCCACCGCCGATTACCGCAAGTTTCTTGCTAACGGCTGCTGTTTCAAAATTTAATTCTGTTTCATAACAAGCGCGCGGATTAACTAAACAGCTGGCACGTTTTTGTTTAAACACATGATCTAAGCAGGCTTGGTTACAAGCAATGCAGATATTAATTGAGTCGGCTGTATCGCGGGCGGCTTTATTGACAAATTCAGGATCGGCTAACATAGGGCGAGCCATTGAAACCATGTCGGCATCGCCGCGCTCTAAGATAGCTTCTGCTACTTCCGGTGTGTTGATTCTATTTGTTGTGATAAGAGGAATGCTGACTTCTTTTTTCATTTTAGCAGTAACCCAACTAAAGGCTGCGCGAGGCACCGACGTTGCGATAGTCGGGATCCTTGCTTCATGCCAACCAACGCCCGTATTGAGCATTGTTACGCCTGAGTTTTCGAGCTCTTTTGCCAAGGTTACCACTTCATCCCAGGTACTGCCTTTTTCGACTAAATCTAACATCGAAAGCCGAAAAATAATGATGAAATCACTGCCTACTTTTTTGCGTGAAGCTTTGACAATTTCTAATGCCAAGCGCATTCTATTTTGGTAACTACCACCCCATTTGTCTTGACGGTTATTGGTTCGAGTACATAAAAATTGATTGATTAAGTAACCTTCCGAACCCATAATTTCGACGCCATCATAACCTGCTTTTTGAGCCAGCTGACAGGTATTGGCAAAGTCTTTGATCGTTTTCTTAATTTGACGTTCGCTCATCGCACGCGGTTTAAAAGGGTTTATTGGTGCTTTGATGTTCGATGCGCTGACACTGAAAGGGTGGTAAGCATAACGTCCAGTATGCAAGATTTGTAGGCATATTTTGCTGTCAGCCTGATGCACAGCATCGGTGACTAATTTATGTTTTGACGTTTGCCAGCTAAAGCTTAGTTGTGAGCCATGAGGGGCAATTCGGCCCCTAAAATTAGGTGCAATGCCGCCTGTTACTATCAGACCTACTCCACCGCGTGCTCGTTCGGCATAAAATGCTGCTAATTTTTCAAAGCCACCTTTTTCTTCTTCAAGGCCTGTGTGCATTGAACCCATCAGTACTCTGTTTTTAAGCGTGGTAAATCCCAAATCTAACGGACTTAACATGTGGCTATATGGCGACGTTGGCATAATTTCTCCGGTGTTAGGCTAGTGACGATGCAAAATGAATAGAGTTTAAACTCTATTCAAACACTAGTTTGAATACTACGCTAACATTTTCACCATATCAAGGTCGATATTTAAGCGCCAAGATTTCTACATTAAAAATAGCAGCTGAGCGTAGAATAAATTGCTCAACGCAACCATTGAACATTGCAAGCTGGCGCTTAATTAAGGCAACAGGGAATTAAAGGTTGAATTGATCTTTGAGGATCTGGTGAGTAAAGGGGATTTTCAAATAAAATCCACGTGGTAGCGTCATAATCGGGGCGCCATCGCAGCCGATAGCAGCCGTTAAAGCTTTACTGTTTGCTCCTTTAGGGCGCAGCTGTAAAACTTGACCAACTTTGGCCGTTATAGATGTAATTTTACCGAGCGCAATCAATTCCATTATTTCTTCCCAATCTTGCTGCATTTGTTGTTGCTGATTGCTATTGGGTTGCCAGATGAATGGACTGCCAATTTGACGTTGGCCAATTGGCAGTGAGCGTTCAGATAAAATTGGGATCCATAATACTTTACGCAACTTGTTACAAATATTTGATTGCTGCCACGTCAAGCCGCCAATGCCCATTAAAGGAGTGATGCAGACGTAAGTCGTCTCCAACGGCTTACCTCGGTAATCAATAGGGATACTTTTGAGTTCAATACCCAATTCAGGAAAGTCTTGCTGTGGCTTTGACCCCGCGGTGGCCCCTAAGGCCAGCTCAAGTAAATTGCCAATCCAGCCTTTATTGTTCTTTAACGAGTCTGGAACCTCTAAGTCAAGGTCCTCAGCTAGCTGAGATAAGGTTAGCCCGGCCAGCGCTTGAGCGCGAGACGCGAGCTGGTGTTCATCGGTTGGTCGTTCAATCATGATATCCACTAGAGTAATGATAGGGTCTGCGCAAGTAACAATGCTAAATAATGGTCATTAACAGTGTCTAGGTTAGCGATTTTAACTGAAGGCAACCTCTAACACCACGCTTCACTGATTAAATAGTGAGCAGTGTTACTTGGTGTTTTATCTTTACCTTTCTATCTCTATGAATTATAACCTTTAAAGCTATTAAGCTTGATAACTTCCGACCAACAATTCGGCGCTAATTAGTCAAAAATTAATGAAATAGTAGGATGTGCACAAAGATATCCACAGATTCGTTGGATAACTATGGCTTATTGAGGGTAATGTTAAGATATAAGCAGAGTTAAGATCGGAAATAGCTCGGTAGAGTCGTTTTTTGGTGGCTATTGGTCTTTTTTGTGGATAACACCCACGGTAGCTCAATAAGTAACCAGTGGTTTTTTGTGAATTAAAATGAATTTTGTAACGCCTATTTTATTGTGGCTAGTTGTTGGGTTAAGCTGTGGGTATGTTTGGTAGTTATTTGAAATTAAACGTGTTTATTTTTGTGTGTCATTGTGCCTTTGTGGATGTTTTTTATTTTGTCTGATGACACTTAGGGTATAACTTATAAGTTTATAACAGTTATATCCACAGAAAAAGTTAATAAAAGTGGATAACATCTTATCGTGGTAAATAAAATGTTAATAAAGCGAAGTTAAATTTAAAGTTATCCAGTTACTGCCGATTTTGTATAATTTCATTGGTAGTTCTGATATAAGGGCATATATAATGTGGGTTAGGTACTAGTTTAAGGGAATCAATGTGATTGACGGTGATGGTTATCGCGCCAATGTAGGTATTATAGTATGTAACGGCTATGGACAAGTGATGTGGGCTCGTCGTTATCGTCAGCATTCTTGGCAATTTCCCCAAGGTGGGATTGATGAGGGTGAAAGTCCAGAGCAAGCGATGTATCGTGAATTATACGAGGAAGTTGGATTGCGCCCTGAGCATGTTAAAATCTTAGGTTCAACGCGAGCTTGGTTACGTTATAAATTGCCTGCAAAAATGGTGCGCCACGATACAAAGCCAGTTTGCATTGGCCAAAAACAACGCTGGTTTCTTTTAAAACTTGTTGATGACGAAAGTAATATTAATGTATTGCATTCATCTCATCCTGAGTTTGATGACTGGCGATGGGTTAGCTATTGGTATCCAGTTCGTCAGGTTATTTCGTTTAAACGCGATGTTTATCGAAAAGCCATGAAAGAGCTTGTTAATTTGTGTATGCCTATTGCGAAAAAAGACTCGCATTATCATAGGTAACATTTCTATTTTTCGCAGCTAATCTTAGCTGCGTTTAACTGTGTTTATCTGTTGTGCGTTTACCAAATGCGCTGCTGTTTTTTGTAGTGGAGATTTTTCGAGTGGATGTCGCGCTAACTATTTTTCTATGGTGCTTAGGCTTAGGGGCGCTATCAGGTTTTATGGCGGGGCTCTTGGGCATTGGCGGTGGCTTAGTTATTGTACCGGTTTTAATTTTTTTGCTGCCTTTAACCTCGATGGATCTCAATTTATTAATGCCAATGGCCTTGGGCACTTCTCTTGCCGCCATTTTGCTGACCTCTGTGTCGGCGACACTTGCCCATAAACGCCTCTTTAATATTCCAGTTAAGTTGCTACCACCATTGTTATGTGGCATTGGTTTAGGCGCATTATGCGGTAGCTATTTTGCCGATTCTATTGCTGGCAACACGCTAAAACTGATGTTTGCATCGTTCGTTATTATTATGGCAGCTCAAATGTGGCTTGGCTCTAAAAAAGTAGAGATTACTGCGGACGATGGTGATAGTAAAATCAATCGACCATTACTATTTGCTGTTAGCATTGTTATTGGTGGTTTATCGAGTGTGCTTGGTATCGGCGGCGGCATGATGATGGTGCCACTGCTAACGTGGAGCGGTATTTTGATGACTCGGGCCGTTGCAGCATCTGCTGTGTGTGGTTTAGCAGTTGCTAGCATGGGGTCGGTGGGGTATTTGTGGGCTGGATTGCACACCAGTTATCAATTGCCGCCATGGAGCTTTGGTTATATTTATTTACCAGCGCTGGCGGGAATTATTACTTTTTCTTTGTTCACCGCTCCTTTGGGCGTTAAAGTTGCACGGAAAATGCCACCGAAGTTACTTAAGCGTGGATTTTCGTTGTTGTTATTGAGTGTTGGTCTAAAGATGTTTGTCAATTAAGGATTTAATTAGAGGATTTTATGGTACAAGAATTAATTCAATTTCCACAAATTGATCCCATTATTTTTCAGATTGGACCCATCGCCTTGCGTTGGTATGGTTTGATGTATTTATTGGGCTTTGTTGGCGCGTTGCTGTTAGGTAATGCGCGGGCCGACCGACCTAATTCGGGCTGGACCCGAGATCAGGTTAGTGATTTGTTATTTTATGGCTTTATAGGGGTGATCCTTGGTGGTCGTATTGGTTATGTTATTTTTTACCACTTCGATTATTTCTTAGCGAACCCGCTTTATTTATTTAAAGTGTGGGAAGGCGGCATGTCATTTCATGGTGGTTTGCTTGGGGTTATCACGGCACTGATTATTTTTGGCCGTATCACCAATAAAAAAATGCTGGAACTGGGGGATTTTGTTGCGCCTCTAGTGCCACTTGGTTTAGGTTTTGGCCGGATTGGTAATTTTATTAATGGTGAACTTTGGGGGCGAGCGTCAGATGTGCCTTGGGCAATGGTTTTTCCAGGGGGTGGGCCGTTAGCGCGTCATCCGTCGCAGTTATATCAGGCGGCATTAGAAGGCTTTTGTTTGTTTCTGGTGCTGTATCTGTTCAGTCGCAAACCGCGCCCGCTTGGTGTGATTAGTGGTATGTTCTTATTTGGGTATGGTGTCAGTCGTTTTGTGGTTGAGTTTTTCCGCGAGCCCGATGCTCATTTAGGCTTATTAACGTTGAACTTAAGTATGGGGCAATTGCTAACAATTCCGATGTTGATTATTGGTTTGATGTTAATTATTAATGGTTACGCCAAAAACAAGCCGCAACCTAAACACAGTTAAAAGTTGGTGACCTTATTTAAAAAGGTCAAAGAGTAGGAAAAAACAGTGAAAGCTTATTTAGATTTAATGCAGCATATTTTAGAAACCGGCAGTGACAAAGCCGACCGTACTGGCACCGGCACTCGTTCGGTATTTGGCCATCAAATGCGGTTTAATTTGAGTGATGGTTTCCCACTGGTGACAACTAAAAAATGTCATCTTCGTTCCATTGTTCACGAACTACTGTGGTTTTTAAATGGCGATACAAACATTGCCTATTTGACTGAGCACGGGGTTAAAATTTGGGACGAATGGGCAGATGATAAAGGCGACTTAGGGCCTGTTTATGGCAAACAATGGCGCAGTTGGCCGACGCCAGATGGTCAGCATATCGACCAAATTAGTGAGTTAGTTAAATTATTAACTAATGATCCTGACTCGCGCCGGATGATTGTATGCGCGTGGAATGTCGGTGAGCTAAGTCAAATGGCCTTGTCGCCGTGTCACTGTTTGTTCCAGTTTTATGTTGCTGATGGCAAGTTGTCTTGTCAGTTATATCAGCGCAGCTGTGATGTGTTTCTTGGTTTACCTTTTAACATTGCAAGCTATGCATTATTAACCCATATGCTAGCTCAGCAAGCTGGTTTAGAAGTTGGTGAGTTTATCTGGACTGGTGGTGATACGCATTTGTATAGCAACCATATGGAGCAAGTTGACTTACAATTGTCTCGTGAGCCGCGAGCACTGCCAACACTAACGATTAACCGTAAACCAGATTCAATCTTTGATTATAAGTTTGAAGATTTTGAAATTATGGGTTATGAACCGCATCCATCGATCAAAGCCCCTATCGCAATATAGAGAACGAGAGAGAAATAAAATGTCATTAGAAAAACCTAGATTACGTTGGGCGTGTCGCCGCGGTATGTTAGAGCTTGATGTGTTGTTTATGCCTTTTGTTGAAGATGCATGGGATGATCTTAATACCGAGGAAAAGCAAACGTTTGAACGTTTGCTTGAATGTGATGATCCTGATTTGTTTGCGTGGGCAATGGGCCATCAAAAAAGTGACGATCCTGCGTTACAGGCAATGATGATGTTTATTGTTGATCGCGTTAAAGTTTAACGCGATTAACCTCAAGCCCGATGCCACTGTGGCAGCGGGCTTGTTAGCTTAAAATTTGCTTATTCGGTACTGAGGTTATTTACCCACCATCTTTTGGATTTGTTTGGCTCGTTCTTCATCGCTTAAGGTCGACGGCGGTGGGTTTACAATGCCTTTATGGCAGGCTGGCCGCTGTGCGATGACATCAACCCAGCGCTGTAAATTACTCAAGCCGTCAATGCTAATACCGCTCCACTCATACCCTTTAACCCAAGGCCAAGTTGCCATGTCGGCGATGCTGTAATTGTCTCCAGCAAGAAAACTGTTGTTGGCTAATTGACTATCCATCACTTCAAATAAGCGGCGTCCTTCTCGCTGATAGCGTTCTATTGCAGCTGGGATTTTGTCAGGAAAATAGCGGTAAAAGACATTTGCTTGGCCCATCATTGGACCGACTCCGCCCATTTGAAACATTAACCATTGAATGACCTGTGAGCGTTGCTTAGCATCGTTACCTAAAAAACTGTTGGTCTTCTCTGCGAGATAAAGCAAAATTGCACCTGATTCAAACACTACAAAATCGTCATTATCATGATCAACGATTGCCGGGATCCGGCCATTGGGATTAAGGGCAATAAACTCGGGTAGCTTCTGTTCGCCAGCCGACAAGTCAAGGTGATGAACTTGATAGTCTAAACCCATCTCTTCAAGTGCAATCGACGCTTTATAACCGTTAGGCGTGGCAGCAGTGTACAGGCTAATCATTAAGTTAACTCCTTAATTGAGCGGCGTTGGCTCACTTGAACAAACCAACGCTGTAAATTTGGCAACGAATCATCGAGTTCAATTTCTATCAATTTAATGAATTTTATCAAGCAGTAAGCCGTGATGTCGACAATTGAAAAACGTTCTCCAGCAATGTGACTACTTATCGCAAGCTGTTGCTCTAGAGTCGGTAAAAAGTCAATCAGACGCTGGCGTGACTCTTGGCCCCACTGGGCAACGATATTTTCTCGGTCTTTAAATATTCCGCTAATGTTACGAAATGCCTGCATTGCAGGCACCAGCCCTTGAAACTCTACTACACGATGCCACATTTCAACTTGAGCTTGCTCTAGTGCGCTATTGCCAAACAATGAATCTTGGACAGTGATGGTGCTTTCAAGGTAGCGACAAATGGCAACCGATTCACACAAGGTGGTGCCGTCATCTAATTCCAATACCGGGATTTTACCATTAATGGACTTTTGCTTAAATTCAGCACTGAGGTTTTCACCACCACGGGTATCAACATGAATACGTTCTATATCGATGTTTAACTCGCCAAGGAATATTCTGACTCTCACAGCGTTGGGTGCTGGTGCAAATTCATATAGCTTCATTTGGGCCTCATTTATTATATATACGGCTATAACTAACCGATCGTTTAGGTTACAATCTATTGATATTTTAATAAAGAGTCAAGCGCTGATTTGACGCCTGAGATACTAATGGCAAGAACTATAAATTTTGATCGGCAACAAACTTTAATCGCCGCAATGGAGCTTTTTTGGCACCAAGGGTATGCGCAAACATCGATCGCTGATTTAGTCAGTCATCTGGGTATTAACCGTTTTAGTTTGTATAACACCTTTGGTGACAAGCAAGCCTTATATCGCGAGGCGCTTGGTTGTTATTTAGATATCGTATCGCAACCTGCAATTAATGAGTTGTTGTCATCGCAAAACGGCAGTGAGCAATTAATCAATTTCATTAAAAACTTTATTAATAAGTGTCGTCAGCTGGCTGCAGGCTGTTTTCTGCAAAATGCAGTGTTAGAATGCGCCCAAACCGACGAGGTGGTGTTACAAGAGGCTGGCCGCTTGTTTGAATTGTTAGAACAGGCCTTTAGCCAACTCTTAACCAATGCGATTGCCCGTGGCGAGTTAAAACCTGCGCTGGAAGCGACAAAAATTAGCCGATTTATAATTTTACAGCTGCAAGGTATCGTTGCACTTAGCAAAGCGCAACAGTGGCAGATTGTCGACGACAGTGCCGAGGTTTTATTCGATTTTATTAGTAGTTTAAAGCAAAACTCATAGATTAATGAAAGCTCATCGTTTAAAGAAAAGGTCATAACAAATGAAAGTATTGTATTTTGGTGGTCAAAAGAGCGGTAAGAGTTCATTGGCTGAGGCTAAAGCTCTAACGCTCGCCGCTATCAACACCGCCAACACCAGCGCTACGGTTACGAACCTGCCAAGATATATTGCAACTTACGATAACTCGTTTAATGATCCTGCGATGCAGCAACGCATTGACCACCATATAGATTATCGTAAACAAAATTTTGAAACCATTGAGCAAGCCCGTGATTTGCCGCAGGTAATAAAACCAGGCCAGACCCATTTAATTGATTGTGTTTCGATGTGGATATTTAATAATATTGATACCTCACAAGAGCTCTTATTGGCCGAGCTTGATAAGGTTTGTAACATAGACGCGAATATTGTTTTTGTATTAAATGATGTTGGCTGTGGGGTGATCCCTGCGGATCCGTTATCGCGGCGGTTTGTTGATTTGTCAGGGATCCTTGGTCAGTTCATTGCTAAACAATGTGACCAAGTATTTGAGGTTAAATACGGTCTTACTAATCAACTTAAATAGCACATCAGTCGCAAAAATTGATGTGCTATTTATAGATTTGTTAGGCGTTGGCTAAGGCTAACCAATCCTTTTTCTGTTGCTTAATTGCACTGTTGAGCTCTTTAAGCTGATTTTTGATCGTCATTTGATCATATTCTTTTAGCAGTAAGCTTTTTTGATCTTCAAATAACTTTTTCTTTAATTGATAAAACTGATTCACTTTAATGACTAGCTGTTCGTATTCAAGCTGCAATTTAAGTTTTAGCTCATCAACATTCGGGTGCTGGGCTAAACGTTGTTGGCTACGCTGTAATATCATCGCTAATTTTGCTTGTTCAATTTTTTGAGGTGGCGTAACACGTAATTTAGACGCAAGACCTGCCCATGCTAATAGATTGATTAACCATTTGGTTGGATCATAGTGATACCACTTGATGCCATTGCGGTAATCCGATTCGAAAATATGATGAAAATTATGGTAACCCTCACCATGAGTGAAAATGGCTAATAACCAATTGTCTTTTGCGGTATTTTTATCGGTGTAAGGTTGATTGCCCCACATATGGGCCCAAGAATTGATAAAAAAAGTAAAGTGATGGCTGCAAACCAAACGGGCAAAACCAACCGCGATAATACTAGCGAGCATCTGGCCGGTTAACCAACCAATAATAAGGGTAAAGCCGACATTAGTTGCAATGGTCAAAAGCAGGTAATGCTTATGCTGCCACATCACGATAGGATCTTTTTGCAAATCACGAACATTGCTGTAGTCATCATAGGTGGCGATATCGTAATTTCTTAACATCCAGCCAATGTGCGAATACCAAAAACCTCGCTTAGCGCTGTAAGGGTCTTTTTCGTTATGATCGACAAATTTGTGGTGGGTTCGGTGATCACTACTCCAGTGCAGGGCAGAGTTTTGCAAAGCAAAGGCGCCGCCAATAGCAAAGAATAATCGGACACTCCAATGTGCTTGATAAGTCCTGTGTGACCACAGACGGTGGTAGCCGGCTGTTATTGATAGGCCACAAAAAAATAAACTTAATACAGCTGCAACGATAATAACGGGTTCAAAACCATAGCTTAGTTGATACCAAGGGATCAGCAATAAGGTTGCGGCTAGTGTACTCGAAAATAGAATTACGTTGCCCCAAAGAAGTGGTGGTTTGTTCATGGTCTGTCCAGTTACTAAATATTAGCGTACAAGTGTACGCTTAAAGGGTGTCTCAGTTCAAGTTTTAGCTGTTGGTTAGATTTATAAGGCGAGTATATCGAAAATTTGGGTTGTTTGAACTTGCCTTGCATATTACTCTAGCGGGCAGAATTTAATGCTAAAAATGGTAGTAGTTGATGGGAATACGGGCTCAACAAAAAGAAAGAACACGCCGCTCACTGGTAGATGCTGCGTTCAATCAGCTGTCTGCAGAACATGGCTTTTCTAATCTTAGTTTACGTGAGGTAGCGAGAGAAGCAGGCATTGCGCCAACCTCATTTTATCGCCATTTTAAAGACATGAATGAGCTCGGATTGACCCTAGTTGACGAGGGTGGTCTTATGTTACGTCAATTAATGCGAAAGGCTCGGCAGCGGATCCGTAAGGGCGGTAGTGTTATTCGGATTTCGACCGAAACTTTTATGGAGTTTGTCGAGCAAAGTCCAAATGTATTTAGATTATTGCTACAGGAGCGATCGGGTAACTCTGCGGCTTTTCGTCAGGCCGTTAATCGTGAAATTCGTCATTTTGTTGAAGAATTAACAGATTATTTGGTCCAAAATACTGAACTTGATAAAACATTAGCTACTATTCAATGTGAAGCTATGCTAATTATTGTATTTAACGCTGGCGCTGAAGCATTAGATTTGACCCTAGAGGCAAGAGAAGTTTTGGCCGAGCGAGTTATTATACAATTAAACATGATAGCGATAGGTTCATTTCAGATGTCTACGGGCAATCATACCGACGATAATACGGAGAGTTAATTCATGGCGACAATGTCATTACAAGAAAATAAAGTGTTAATTTTTTCACTGCTGGCTGGGGCGAGCGCTAATGCTACCTTAGCAGGCTTAACGTTAGAGCAAGTTTCTTTTTCTATTTTTCCAATAGTGGCCTGTATTTTGGCTTTCTATTGCATGCTTGATGAATATCAGTCGCGGGCGCTTGATGGCGATATACCGTTATTGACTGGCGCGAGTTTTTTAGTTGGGGCACTAGGTTACTCGGTATTTATCCGGGTAGCTTTTCCTGAAATAGGTAATAACTTCTTGCCATTAATGGTGTGCATGGCGATTATTTTCTATATGTTTCATAAAATGGGGCTATTTAGTAAATAACCCCATACTTTGTTAATGCTAACTACTTTTTGGTCAGGTAAACCCCAGACTCCATATGATGGGTATATGGGAACTGATCAAATAGCGCAAACCTTTCGATATGATGGGTTTGTGCTAGGGTAGCTAGGTTGTCGGCAAGCGTATCAGGGTTGCATGAAATATAAATAATATTCTCATAACCTTGGATCATTTTTAAGGTATCAATATCCAAACCTGCTCGTGGTGGATCGACCAAAATCGTATTGCAGTCGAAGCTGGTTAGGTCAACGTCCTTTAAGCGATTAAATGCTCTCTCACCTTTTAGTGCTTCGGTAAAATCTTCCGCTGCCATTCTAATAATAGTAACGTTTTCAATTTTATTAGCCGCAATATTATATTGGGCAGACTCAACCGATGGCTTGGCTATTTCTGTCGCCAGCACTTTATTGAAGTTCTTAGCTAATGCCAGTGAAAAATTGCCATTACCGCAATACAGTTCCAACAGATCGCCACTTGCATCTTTGGTGATATCTAACGCCCACTCAAGCATTTTTTGATTTATACCGCCGTTTGGCTGGGTAAAGCTATTTTCGACTTGTTTGTAAATAAGCTCACTGCCTGCAACTTGCAACTTCTCGATCACATAGTCATGGTCTAAACAAATCTTCTGTTTACGAGCGCGACCAATCAGTTGCAAATTGAACTCACCGTTCAAACGCTCTTTTAATGCGGTGGCTTCTTGCTGCCAAGCGTCATCGAGTTGACGATGATAGAGCATTGACACCGTAATTTCACCGCTTAGGGTCGACAAGTAATCAATCTGAAATAGTTTGCGACGTAATATCTGATTATCACGTAACTCGGTCATCAGTCTGGCCATCACATCATTAATGAGTCGTGACGCAGAAGGAAATTGGTCAACTCTGACTTTTTCTTTGGTCTGCGAGTCAAAAACGATATGATAAAGGTCTTCATCTTGATGCCAAACTCGAAATTCAGCACGCAGACGATAATGAGAAGGTTCAGACGGATATGTTTCTAAGTTAGGAATTGTGAACTCTTTAAAACGTTCAACCAAGAACTCGGATTTTTCAGTTAATTGCTGTTGGTAATTGGCGACGTCGACCTGACCTGGGATCATTTGGAATTCCTGCAATGTTGCTATCAATTTAAGGCGCAGATTTTAAGTCAATTGGAATATTTGTCCAGTCTAAACTGGATGAATTGTGAACGAAATGGCTCAAGTTTTATTATTTGTTGCCGATAAGGGATGATAAGTTCAGTGCAGTTCAAATTTAAAAGGTGAACAAATGAATATCAATCCAGCTAATAGCGCAGCTAACCAGCATATCCAATCTGGTAAAGGTCACGATAAAGTGAAATCTGGCGCTGAACAACCTAAGGTAAACGAAGCACAAACCAGTGATGATAAAGTCACGATGAGTTTCGATCATAACCAAAAATTAATGATCGGCGCTAAAACGTTGTTAGCCTCATTAAATCAGCAGCTAACCGTCGATAAATCATTTTCGTATGAATCATTTTCTAGCACATCGGTTAAGATCAAAGATGGTCAAGCTCTCGATAAAATTGAAGTTAAACCTTTTGAGTTTGATTTTGAAGAGGTTGCCAAAAATGTTATGGATTTTGTGTCAGGTGTTATTGCTGGTGCAAAAAAAGGTGGCGCCAGTGATGAAAAACTTAATGAACTGTTAAGTCAGGCCCGCAGTGGCATTGATCAGGGGTTCTCACAAGCCCGTGAGGAGCTTGAAGGCTTCGATATTTTTACTAAAGATGTTGAAGAGGGTATTAATAAAAGTTATGACGCGATCCAAACTGGATTAACAGCACTAGAAAAACAACTCTTCCCGCAAGAAAGTGATCAGCAAGTACAGGCGACGTCTAGTCAACAGGTCGAACTAAACGAGCAAGAACAAGCGAGTATTTCGATAACTACTAAAGATGGCGACAACATTAATATTAACTTTGGTAACAGCACTAGCTTATCGCAGCAGCAACAAATAGTAGATGGTCAGCTTAGTCAGCAAATAGAATTTAACCAAAGCCACTCATTAAGTTTTAGTGTTGATGGTGATTTAGATAAAGACGAACTTAAAGCGGTGACTAGTTTAGTCAAAGACATTAGCAAGCTAGCTGACGACTTTTTTAGTGGTGATATTGAAAAAGCATGGCAACAAGCGCAACAGTTAGGGTTTGACGATCAGCAAATCGCTCAGTTTTCTTTCGATTTTAAAGAAGTTAAGCAAGTCGCAATCGTTGAACATTACAACCAAGGGGCTAATGATTCGACGATCGCAACCATCTCTCCTTATATTAAAGATCTCAATAATATTGCTAATCAAGCCGATGGGTTATTTAACAAAGATAATCTAAAACAACTAATGCAAGACGTGGCAGATCAGCAAGTCCAGTTATTAGACCAATTGCAAGCCTCATCAACAGGCCAGAGCTTTAACGATTTTAATCAGCGATTGCTCGGTGCATTGAACGATTAAGCTTGTTAAAACAGCTTCATTTGAGATAATCAGCACTTAAAGTTTATATCGTGTTTGGGGAACTCATTGGCTGGTCAAATATTAATGTTCGATTCTGGGATCGGCGGCATTAGCGTCTTTCGTGAAATAAAGAAGCTTCTGCCCAATGTTTCGATAGATTACCTATTCGATAATCTTCATTACCCATACGGTCGGTTGAGTGAAAGCCAAGTTGTCGCACGGCTAGTCGAATTAATTGGCGAGGTGGTGCAGCAAAACAAGCCGCAACTATTAGTTGTCGCGTGTAATACTGCAAGCACCATCGCTTTACCTGCTTTAAGAGCTCACTTAAGTATTCCAGTGGTGGGTGTTGTACCTGCTATAAAGCCAGCCGCTTTATTATCAAAAAATAAAATGATTGGACTACTAGCAACTCAAGGTACGGTTAATCGAGATTATGTTGCACAGTTGGCTGATACCTTTGCGCAGGATTGTTCACTGGTAAAGGTAGGTACCAATGAACTAGTTGAAATGGCAGAGCAGGCATTTCGAGGCCAACCTATAGATAGACAAATGTTAACCGAGGTTTGCCAGCCATTGATTAATAAAGTCGACACTATTGTTTTAGGTTGTACTCACTTCCCATTATTAAAAGAGCAGCTCCTACAGATAATGCCACAACATGTGACACTCATTGATTCGGGGTTAGCAATAGCCCATCGGGTAGAGAGTTTACTGGTACAAAAAAAGCCCGAGGGCGAATTACGCTATCGGGCTTTATATACCAAACCTTATCAAGACTTCTTGCTAGATCGATCACTAAGGCAAGAGGGTATGACAGACTTAGTTATCGTTACTCACTAGGTGAATTCGTTAATTCCTGAGTGGTTTTCTCTTTAGCCTCACGAACTTTTAAGACGCGCTCTTGAAATTCGTTGTCATTGAGTGAAGTCATGGCGTTGTTTGCACCTTGAGTATTCATGGTAACAAAACCAAAACCACGACGGCGGCCTGTTTGTTTGTCTTTGACTAATCGAACCGAATAAACAGAGCCGTATTGTTCAAACAATTCACGAACAATAGTTTCATTGGCGCGATACGGTAAATTACCAACGTATAACGTTTGACGTTCATCTTCGTCGGTGTTGGCTGCTGCAGTTGTTGCAGCCGGGTTTGCTACAGTTGAGGGAGTCGTAAGTAAAAAGACCGTGGCACCACCTAAAATAATCCCAATGGCAAAGACAACACTAGAGTCGGCAAAGCTACTATCTATAATAGGTAAAATGAAAAAACCGGCAATGGCAAGCACCCCAGTGACGATAAGTGGAAACAACTTATTTGATTTCATAAAAATAATCCAAATTAGTGAAGAAAAATATAAACTTAAACGTCACATAATAGAGATATTTTAAGCAGCTGGCTAGGTTAGTGCTATAAATTAGTTCAATTAACGTGCAGCCAGTCAATTAAAGGTAACAGTTTTTGTGTGTAGAGGAGGCATATCAGCCTTGGGTGAGCGTTAAATGAGCACCAAGTGTTGATTAAATAATCACTGCAAATTTTTTCGATTAAAAATGAAATTAACGCTTGCCAACTTTCGGTTTGTCTCTATAATGCGCCTCACTGAAACGGGGAAGCAGCTTACTAAGCGTCTAACGTAAAGCGAGTTACCAAGCGCTTCAGAGAAGAAAACAACTTATTAAAAACTTTTTCAAAAGTAAGTAAATAAAACGTTGACTTCGAATCGGGAAAGCGTATTATGTGCCTCCCAACGCAACGAGCCACAGGGTTTGAAGCGCTACTCACACGACTTATTTAGGTAAGTAAGTGTTAGAGTTAAAACGTTCTTTAACAATTAGTATTCA
>Ga0209396_1001059_pt1 | contig 31336 bp, 24 predicted proteins | sample GOMGulsemesocosm_6_FD_184638 | JGI IMG/M metagenome (GOLD analysis project Ga0209396, IMG submission 184638) | Methane-oxidizing microbial communities from mesocosms in the Gulf of Mexico - GOM8C Gulf of Mexico (SPAdes) (version 2) | ecosystem: Environmental > Aquatic > Marine > Cold seeps... | reverse complement strand
ATTTTCCCATCTTGCATATCTTTCGGATGAACAAAACTAATTTCATCTATTAAATCGATATACTTCAACAGCACAGCACAAACTAATCCATCAAAATCACTGCGTGTAATCAATCTAAATTTATCTACACCCATTCCAAACTCCCTCTGTTATACGACCATAATACTCAAAATGATAATCTACCAGCTGATTGCATTTAAACAATTCATAATTAAATAATATTATTACCCGATTAAATCAAGTCACTCAAGCAAAATCTAACAAATTTTGTCTTATTGGGTGACAACCTACTAACCGCTTTATTAATTATTCAATATAATCGACCAAAATAAAACAACGAGACCCTCAATAGCGGCCTTTGGTTAAGATTCTGATACAATAGATAATATTGATTACACAATTGACTGCATGAATAATGACTACAAAAGTTGCACTAATTACCGGGGCATCCAAACGAATTGGCGCGGCGACCACCACCGCCTTACATGATTTGGGATATAATGTTGTAATTCATTACAACACCTCCAAACAATCGGCGCAGCAGTTGGCGGAAAAGCTTAATGCGATTAGAGCCGATTCTGCCTTTATTATCGCAGGAGACCTCACTAAGCCCAGGGTTATTCCCCGACTCGTTGCGGCAACAATTGAGCACTATTTACGACTAGATGTTTTGATTAACAACGCGTCGAGTTTCTATCCGACCCCAGTTGGCACCATCGATCAGATACAAGTGAATGATTTAATTGCAACAAATATGACCGCTCCACTTTTCCTCGCTCAAGCATGTTTACCAGCTTTACGTGAAAGTAAGGGCGTAATTATCAACATGTGTGATATTCATGGCAAAAAACCATTAAAGGGTCATACTGTGTACTGCATGGCGAAGGCAGGTCTTGCAATGATGACGCTATCACTGGCCAATGAATTGGCCCCGGACATTCGAGTTAATGGCATTGCGCCGGGTGCTATTGTTTGGCCCAATGCCGGTATTTCAACCCAAGACATAAATCATGTTATTAATGAAATACCCTTAAAACGCAAAGGTGAAGCCTCTGATATTGCACAAGCGATTTGCTACTTAGTAACCGCGCCATACGTCAGCGGCCAAATTCTATCTGTCGATGGAGGTCGTTGCATATCAGCATCAATAGGTGCCTAACGCATGGAGCTAATGTGATGAAAAAAGTTCAAAATGTGACGATAACATGCCCACATTGCGGTCACCCGACCCATCTAGATCTTGACGCCAGCAACGGTGATCAAGATTATTACGAAGAGTGCACTAATTGCTGTCAAGAATTGCACCTAAAAACTCACTTAGATGAACAAAAACGGCGACTTAACGTCGACGTTGATGCTGACGATGAGCAATTTTACTAACACGTTATTTAGTTAGACATTGTAAGTTCAACCAAACTTAGTTTGCACTTAAATTTTTGGCTGCTAATACCCGTTCAACGGTGTCAACAATCGCCTGAGTTTGGCTGTCTATCTCGATGTTGTACCATGCGCCTAAACTTTTACTATCGAGCGTGGTTAAACTGCGAGTCTCTGGGATCAGGTGTACTTCAAACCAATTATCTCCAGTTTTGCCTACCGTTAAGCTTGCCCCATCTAGTCCAATAAACCCTTTGGCTAAAATATAGTTTAACCAAATGCTGTCACATTCAAAACGTAAGCGACAATTTTGCGCTGTTGCATCACGTTCAACTAACTTTGCTGTTGCATGAATATGACCAGATAAAATATGGCCGCCTATTTCGTCACCATAACGTAACGCTCGTTCAATGTTAAGTAAATCCCCTGCGGCACAACCTGACAAACTGGTGACACTGAGCGTTTCGTCCATAACGTCAAAGTAAACTGCCTCTTGGTCCATCGCTGATACAGTTAAGCACACCCCGTTATGCGCAACACTGGCGCCATGCTGTAAGTCTTGGCGCAACGTCGCGTCAAATAACATTGAAAAACGCCATAACCCTTGTTGTTTAGAAATGTCTAAAACTTTAGCTTTGGCTTGGATAATACCTGTAAACATAATTTCAACTTACCTTGTGACTAATGACTGACCGCGATTCTTATCTTATTCTATATTATAAGTTGATGATAGCGCGACAATAATGACCTCTGAACCCGATATTGGTTAGACATTGTGCAATTGATCTTTATTTATAAAAAAGGACTTGCCAGCGGCTACAGAGCTAGATAGTATAGCCCTCGTTCCTTAGGGGATTAAACAGAAACGCGCGATTAGCTCAGTTGGTAGAGCGCTAGCTCGACATGCTAGATGTCACAAGTTCAAGTCTTGTATCGCGCACCACTTTCTGTTTGACGTTACATTATTAATACCATGCATTTTATGCGCGATTAGCTCAGTTGGTAGAGCGCTAGCTCGACATGCTAGATGTCACAAGTTCAAGTCTTGTATCGCGCACCACTCCCCTTGCAAAATATCATTTATAAAAACAACCCCCCATTTAATTCAGCAGTAGAATTGCCACAGTATGTTATACCATTTGCATTAATTATGTGATCTGGTTGTGCCAAAGTAAAATATATTAGAACAAGGCGCTCGATTGACTAATAGCTAGCTATTGGGATTGAGAGCAACGCCGTTGCTTACAGGACGTAGGTAAGGAGCGCGAGCAGGACGCGTTCGCTTTATTGTTTATTTTAATTGGCACAAGTGGGCAATTATTTAATGCAAATGGTATCATTCTGATTATTTATCTATAGGCAAACTTTGTGAATTTCTCTACTCTGACCGTTGCGCAATACCTCGAAAAAATCAAACTAGAATCAGTTAACCTGATTGATACTCGCGACCCGCAGTCATTTGCGTTAAGCCATATACCTAATGCGTTTAATATCAACCAAGGTAATCTAGAACAATACCTCAGCGAAGTTGATATGGATATGCCATTAGTCGTCTGCTGTTATCATGGCATTAGCAGTCAGGGTGTCGCTCAGTTTTTGGTCGAACGTGGCTTTGACGAAGTTTATTCGTTGGCCGGCGGCTTTGAGGCTTATCAACAACAAAGCTAACCGTTCAAGAAGTGGTTTAATCTAACGCAGTGGTACCTAATTTCAGTCGGTTGTTGGTATCACGCGATTTTCTAATCAGTTGGTCACCCTGCTCTTTTGCGCCTAATTTGGCTAACCTGTCATAAAGCACCACATTAACGGTCGCGGCCAAGTTCATACAACCGACGGTTGGAATATAAATCACGTGTTGGCACCACTTCACTACCTGCTTATCTAACGATTTATCCTCGGGACCAAAGACATAATAGGCATTTTCAGGGTGGATAAATTCGACCAACGACGTTGCTCCCTCAACCAATTCGATGGCTACAGGTACAGCACCAGCGGGCAGTGCTTGCTCAAAAGACTCAATATGGGTTAATGGGATCCGTGATGCGACATTTTTAGTATCGGTATGCAGTGCGCCTGAACGTTCTTTGGCACGGTTATAGCGGTTACCAGTGTAACTGACAGACAAAGCATTATAGCAGCCAGCTGCGCGCATCACGGCACCGACATTATCAGGACTTTTCGGATTGGTTAATCCAATATGAGCTTGGTATTTGGTCATCAGGTATAAGTTCGAGTGTTGAGCATAGGCGGGGATTCTAACGGATTTATCCTTAGGATAAAAGAACGACGCTATTAAGCGTCGTTATATTGTTCAGCGCTGTGATCAAAACTAAACTAGTTAGTGTCCATCCATAAACTGCGAAGCAAGACACTGGCTATGTGGTACAGAGATGTGCCAATATTTTCAACTTGTTGAAAATGAAAGCGAAGTAAAACCACATTTTACGGTAGTGTCTCCATAAACAGACAAGGTTGTCTGTTTATGGACGATAACTAGTTAATTAATCCCATCATGTATTGACCAACTTTAGCATGATGACCAATATTAGCTAACGGTCTGGTTATGTCATCAGGACCCCAGGCTACAACACTGACTGGCGTACTAGTATGAGTGCCCGTGCCCCAGACCACATTTTGTTGCTCCGCTAATGCGCGGCCAATCAAATTAGATTTTATTTCTTCGCCGTAAACATAAAATGCAGCAAAATCATCTATCTTGGGTAATTTATCGACCGATAAATATTTATGATTGTGCACTTTATAAGGATTGTCTGTCATTTCTAAAATACGAGCAGCTTGGGCGGTAGTCACACTAAATTCATTATTAGCATTGATGATTTTTGCTAGCGCTTGCGGTGTTTGCTCGACCTTATCTAATTTACCGAACTGGCTAACCATGCTATAAAAACTTTCTTTTTGCTGATATAGCTGGTCGAGTATTTCTTTACGACCAAAGTTAAAGTTAGGTTTGTAGTCTCGCTTAGCAAAACCAGTGCCGGGCAGTTTTTTCGCTGGCGGTAAGTTTGCCGCTGAATAGCTAAAACCAAAAGATCCGGTTTCGTGATCCGCGGTCACCACCACTAAAGTATCATTTCTGTCTTTAACCCATTGGTATACGTACTCAATCGTTTCATCAAACTTTAGCAGTTCATGCAACATGGTGCCCGTGTCATTATTGTGACCCGCCCAATCTATTTGGCCGCCTTCAATCATTAAAAAGAAGCCATCAGGATCTTTACTTAAAATATCGAGCGCTTTTACTGTCATCTCTTTTAAAGAAGGTTGACTGCGCTGTGGATCGTTTTTACTCTTGCTATATTCAATGCCATCGAGCATGCCAGAATAGGCAAACAAACCCAGCACTTTCCCCGAATCACTCGACTGACTTAATTGATCCTTAGTAAAGGCAATTTGGTAACCATCTGCTTTCGCTTTGGCAATTAAATCAATGTTGTCTTTTCGTTTTGATTTTAATCTTACCTTACCATCAGTGGCTTTTAGCAATGCTTGATAAGCCTGACCTTTGTCATTAATTTCTTTCGGGATCCAGTGGCGCAGACCACCCGACAACATTACATCGGGACCAACTGCTAACATTTCTTGTGCTATTTTGTTTTCTAGCGAACGATGCGGTTGATGCGCAGCAAATGCTGCCGGGGTTGCATGCGTTAACCGAGTATCAGAAATAAGCCCAGTCGCTTTGCCTAAGCGCTTGGCTTTTTCTAGTAAGGTTTCTTGTGGATTGCCCTGACTATCTAGCCCAACAACTTCCGACGGTGCGGTATAACCAATCGCCAATTGGGTCGCTGAACAAGCTGAATCAACCACAATAGCATCATCGGGATTCGTCAATGACAAACCTAGCAGTCCGGTGTCAGCAAACTTACTTAAGCCAGTGCTATTGCCATTATAAATCGAGTGCGGGGCTTCTCGAGCATACAATTCAAGTAAACCCACTTGCTGTGGCCCCATGCCATCGCCAATCATTAAAATAATATTTTTTACCTCTGCGTGGCTGACTGGTGTTAACAAATATGCCCCTAAAGATAATACCGGTACCATTTTCTTAAAATACATAAAATCACCTTGTTTAAATTATCATTATAAAAATACAACTGTCGAACGACCTTCCTAACCTTTAATTATGCCCACACAACGATTTTATTGATTATTGTTAGCGCTGAGCAAAGGTAAAAGAAACTGAGTTGAATATAAATCAATATCAATAGCGATCAAGCTAAATGAATAAAAGACTAAACTATCAATGAAATATGACAATAGGATGAAGGGGTTAAATGAGGAGATGTTAAGACTAATTTCGGTAAAGATGTCGTCATCTTGTTCGATGGGGGAAATTAATAGAACGAGGGCTCGAATGATCAAGCTGGTGTTTGGAATTAAACGTTACTAAAAATAAAAACGCCCACACCTGTTAATGGCATGGACGTTTTATCTCGTTATCACAATGTAGCTATCTCATGTAGGTATCACAATGTAATGCTAATCAGAGTTTAGTCGTTAACTGACTAATCTTCGATGTCCATCGTCATTAATGACGCATTACCACCGGCTGCTGTTGTATCAACACTGATAGTTTTTTCCGTCACCAAACGTTCAAACAACACTTGATGGCTTACCGCACTAATTACTGGCAAGATTGCGCCAGCACGAGCTGCTAGCTGCTGATTAATCACATGAGTCAAGCCCGTTTTGTTATCAACTACCGCACCACAAAGATGATCATGCGCGTTAAGGTTTGCCAGTTGGCTCAATTGTGCCACTTGGAAAACCCCCTGAACTAAACCAATTTTATTTAAGCTGTCACGAATAACCTGAGCTTGCGCTAAATAAGCTTGTTCAACACAGGTTACCACGGTATTACCAGCGGCTAGAGCCGTGATAATGCCAACAAACCAGAAATCAAACGACGTATCAGCGTCACGCACTACCGTGACACAACCACGAGATTCAAGGTGCAAAGTATTAGACTCACCTGTTGGTCCCGGTAATTGGGTCGGCTTGCTCAGTTTCTTCTCGATCATGATTAACTGCGCACTGGCAGCCGTAATCGTTGCGGCTAATTCAGGTTGCTGTTTCATCGCCGTTTGACTGCCTACTTGCGCTAGTAACTGGCGTAGAGCAGAAATACGGGTATTAAGATCGCTGTGCGCCCAATCAATCGCAATGTTTTTACTGTGTTGCATCATGCCATCAATTAAAGAGGCATTAGCACTGTCAGTTGCAAACAATGCGGTCAGTGCAGCAATTTTATCATCGCTTAGCTTTGCAGCAACACTGCTGCCCTGCTCTTTAACCATGCGCGTCAAATACAACGGGCCACCAGCTTTAGGTCCGGTGCCAGACAGGCCACGGCCACCAAACGGCTGCACACCAACAACGGCGCCGATAGTATTTCGGTTGACATAAACATTGCCAGCACGAGAGCGCTGGGCTAAGAACTCAGCTTTTTGGTCGATCCGGGTATGAATACCCATCGTTAAACCAAAACCGGTTGAGTTAACTTGATCAATTACCTGCTCAATGTCTGTGCCTTTAAAGCGAATAACATGAACACAAGGACCAAAAACTTCTTGTTTAAGTACAGACAAATCACTGATTTCATACAGACGCGGTGCAAAGAAATAGTTACCCGTGGTGCCCATGTCTGGCAGCGCACACGTATAGTGTAAAGTCGCTTTGCCAGTTGGAGCCAACTCTTTCAAGTAATCAACGTGATCGTTTAACGCGCCAAAGGCTTTGCTGTCGATAACCGGACCAACGTCAGTACTAAAGAACGCTGGGTCGCCAACATGCAACTCAGCCATCGCGCCTTTAATCATGTCGATCACTTTGTCAGCGATATCTTCTTGCAAGAATAACACTCGTAGTGCCGAACAGCGTTGACCCGCAGACTGGAAGCCTGAAGAAACAACATCATCAACTACCTGCTCAGGCAAGGCTGTTGAATCAACGATCATACAGTTTTGACCACCAGTTTCGGCAATCAAAGGTACTGGGTCGCCTTCACGAGCGGCCAAGGTTTGCGCAATAATAGTACCGGTTTCAGTAGAACCTGTGAACATAACACCTTGAATGCGTGGGTCAGGAATGATAATTTTTCCGACCTTGCTGCCGCGAGCAATAACCGCTTGCACGACATCCGTTGGCAGACCCGCTTGGTGCATTAGTTCAATAGTACGTAAAGCAATTAAGCTGGTTTGTTCAGCAGGTTTTGCAACCACGGTATTACCTGCAACAATCGCAGCGGCAACCTGGCCAAGGAAAATCGCTAATGGGAAGTTCCATGGGCTGATACACAAAATAACGCCACGAGACTCTAGCTTAGGATCGGCCATTAACTCTTGGGCGCGTGCGGCGTAGTAACGACAAAAATCAACCGCTTCACGTACTTCAGACACACCATCCACTGGGATTTTGCCAGCTTCTTTAATACAAATTGCAATAAGTTCGTCACGGTGGTCTTCTAAAAGATCAGCCGTTTTTAATAATACCTGCGCGCGCTCTGCAACAGGAACCGCTGACCAGCTCGCAAAAGCGGCCTGACTGCGATCAACAATTTGCTGCATTTTTTCATCATCGGCATGTTCAATATGGCCAATAATTTCATCAAGATTAGCAGGGTTGGTTACTGCATGGCTGCCTGCTGGCACTTGGTCAGCTGAAATAATATGCGTAGTTGACCAATCATCTAGGTTGGCCTTCATTGCCGTAACAAGTTCAACATCGGTTAAATCAATGCCTTTGGAATTGGCACGTTCACTGCCAAACAAATCAATTGGCATCGCGATTTGGTTGTTGTATTTGTCGTTCCACGCTTTAACTGTTTCAACCGGATCGGCCAACAACGACTCAACTGGAATATCTTCGTCAACAATATTATTTACAAATGAACTATTGGCGCCATTCTCTAATAAGCGACGTACTAAATAAGCTAACAGATCTTCGTGAGCGCCAACGGGTGCGTAAACACGACAAGATATCTGCTCGCCCTGAACCACTTGGTTATACAAAGACTCGCCCATGCCGTGTAAGCGTTGGAATTCAAAACCAGTTTTATCGTTGTCGATCATTTCTAAAATGGTCGTCACTGTATACGCATTATGGGTCGCAAACTGTGGGTAAATGCTGTCACGGTAGCTAAGCAGCTTCTTGGCACACGCCTGATACGACACATCGGTCGAAGGTTTGCGCGTAAAGACCGGGAAGTCAGGCAAACATTCAACCTGTGAATTTTTCATTTCACTGTCCCAGTAAGCACCTTTGACCAAACGGACCATCATTTGGCGCTTGGCTTTAAGGGTTATTTCACGTACCCATTCAATCACAAAAATAGCGCGTTTTTGGTATGCTTGTACTGCAATACCAAAACCATTCCAGCCGTCTAGTGCCGGATCAAGGAATACCGCTTCAATCACATCCATCGAGATATCAAGGCGATCAGCTTCTTCAGCATCAACCGTAAAACCAATATTCCAAGCTTTCGCCGCAAGTGCTAGTTGCTTTAACCGTGGCACTAACTCTGCCATTACACGGTCACGATGTGAAAATTCATAACGAGGATGAATCGCTGACAACTTAATAGAAATGCCTGGGCTCTTCTGGGGACCACGTCCGGCTGCAGCAGTACCGATAGCTTCGATAGCACCTACGTAGGCATCATAATAGCGATCAGCATCTTTCATGGTGCGTGCACCTTCACCGAGCATATCGTACGAATAGGTATAACCTTTGCTTTCTTGGTCAACCGCACGATCTACTGCTTCATGGATATTGCGCCCCATAACAAACTGAGTACCCATTATTTTCATCGCGTAACGTACCGCTTTACGAATAACAGGTTCACCTAAGCGACCAACGGTCCGTTTAAGCAAGTTAAACTGCAGTTTTTTCTGCTTATCAGTGTAGTTAACCAGCTTGCCCGTCATTAATAGACCCCATGACGAGGCATTAACAAAAATAGATTCACTGTTACCTAAATGTGAACTCCAATCGCCGTCAGCCAACTTATCACGAATTAAGTTATCTGCAGTTTCCTTATCTGGCACCCGTAACAACGCTTCGGCCAAACACATTAAGACCACGCCTTCGTCAGTTGACAGAGCAAACTCGTTTAACAGTGCATCGACACCACCTTTACCAATTTGATCCTGACGAATATTAACAACCATTTGGCGTGCGTATTCCCAAGCACGGCTTTTTGCATCGACCTCAATTTCGGCCAATGGTAACAGATGATTTAAAATGTCGTTTTCATCACAACGATAATGATCACGGATAGTTTGACGTATTGCGCTAGTGGTGGTTAATGTACCGTTAAATAACATGGGCATTGCTCACTTATAATTGTATGTCTTATTGATGAGGACGATTCTAGCGATCCTACAGCAGAATGTGCTGGTGTAATTCCCGAAATAGCGGTAGATTAGCGGGATATCCACTAACAAAACCATAGAATATTCTGACTATGAACAAATCGCACAAATCTCGTACCCTTGACCGGATCGACCTTAACATTTTAGCTACATTACAAGTCGACGGCAGAATATCAAATGTCAATCTTGCTAAAACAGTCGGCTTAAGTGCTAGCCCTTGCTTAGATCGGGTCAAACGGCTCGAAGTTGAAGGCTTCATCGAACGTTATGGCGCGCGATTAAACGCCTCTAAGTTAAAATTTGGGATGTCAGCCTTTGTCCAAATTACGCTAGATCGCACCACAAGTGAAATCTTTAACACTTTTGAAGCGGCCATTCGATTAATTGACCAAGTAGCCGAATGTCATATGGTCGCTGGTGGGTTTGATTATTTGGTTAAAATAAGAATCGCCGACATGGAAGCCTATCGCCAAGTTTTGGGCACGATAGTTGATATTCCAGGCGTCGCCAAAAATCATACTTATGTCGTGATCGAACAAGTCAAAGAAGATCAGGGGTTGCCGCTGCAACCCTAACTAACCCTGTATCGCTTAAACTACACTACACTAAATTAAGTTTAGTTTAGTTAATCTCATCTCGTGCCGCGCAATGACTTGCCGCGGTTTAAAGCCTGCCCTGCGCTTTTAGTTCGAGATAAGACGCTTCTAATAACTCGAGCAATTGTTGCGCGTGTGGATATTGTTTAGAGATCACAAATTGAACCGGAACAGCAGATAATGGCGAAGCAACCAAGTTCGGCAGTTCAAATACATCCAGTGTTGCGTCAATCGGCGTTTTATAATCCAATAAATAGTCAACTCGGCCAATTTTTAACAATGATAAGCCCGCACTATGCGTTGATGCTTCAATCACCGTAATATTATTGACTGGATCTTTAATATAGCTTATCCAACCACCGTATGAATATCCACGAATAACCGCGATAGTTTGGTGGTTAAGATCGCTCTTGCTCTTTATGCTTGGTTTATCGCCGACGTGATACGCTTGCAGCTTTATTGTCATTACCTTGGTGTCTGACACTAACACTTTATCCGTTTCAGCAACCGCCGCGACACCAAGCCATAAATCAATCTTTCCTTCTATTAGATAAGTTGTCATTCTTTTGGTCGGATAAGAAAAAAAGGTAGCATCGTAACCGGCATCAGTTAAAACTTGCCGCAACAGATTAATTAATAGCCCGTGTGGGTGGCCTTGCTGATCAGTACTAAATAAAGGCGGGAATTCGACAAAACCTACGCGTACGGTAGGTCGCGGTTGCTTATGTTGCGATTGGTTAGCTTGCGCTCCAGCAATTAACACCAAAAATACAATAATAACAACGAGTAAATTTTTCATAACAGCCCCTTACCAGCAGATAGCTAAGTATTAATCTCTCTAATAAAACAAGATCTTCCAAGCACTGTTATTCTAAAAACTGTCAGGTTAAATTAGCGAGATAACCTTATTAAGCATAGTTGTTATTGATAATTAATCGGGTAAATTTCAGTTATTTTTTGGCCCTTAGTTAGATCAGAAATAATTGAGCAGCTGGCGGTAATATTCGTTGGTCTGTTCGAGTTGCTGGTGACTGCCTTGGGCGATAATTGTGCCTTGCTCCATCACAATAATGTTATCCATTTGTTGTAACATTAACGGTTTGTGCGTGATCAAAATGAGGCTTTGTTGGTTGGTGCTCACGTGAGCAAGCAAGTTGCTAATGACCTGCTGTTCTGTCTGACGATCTAAGCCCTTAGTCGGCTCATCTAAAATCAACACCTTAGACTGGCGCAATAATAGCTGTGCCAGTTGCAAACGCTGCATTTGCCCGCCCGATAATCGGGTGCCTGTTGGCCCAAGCCAGGTTGCTAAACCTTGGGGTAATGTATCAATAAGTTCTAGCAAGCCAGCACTGTGGCAGACATCGCGCATTTGTTGCTCGGTAGCGCTGTTGTTTGCTAAACGTAAATTGTCTGCCAGCGTGGCATCGAACAAATGCCCTTGCTGGCTCATTAGCGCAATGTATTGGCGTAGTTGTTCAGGATTAATCCGAGTTAGGTCCTGATCAGCAATGGTTAAATCAACCGTTGGCCAAAAGCCCATCAACAGGTTTACCAGGGTCGACTTACCGGCGCCGCTCGCCCCAATTATTGCCACTTTTTGACCCGGTTTAACGGTTAAATTAATATTTGATAATACCGGGCTCGCTCCTGCTTGATTAGGATAACTAAAATTAAAATTCTTAAACACAATAGCACCACTGACTAATGGTTCGGTGCCGTGTTGAGCCGGTAACTGGCGGTCAATAATCTCAAACAAGCGCGCGGCACTGGCCAAAGTATGCGGTAAAATCTGTAACGCTAACGGCAACGTCATTACTGTTTCAAAACTGACTAAAATTAGCAAAGTCATCGCGACTACTAGCTTTGAATCGAGTTGCCCCATCGCGACCAAAGGCATCAGATATAATAAACAAGCCAGTGCAACCAAGTGAGTCACTAAAAATGTCACGCTGCTCAGCGCCGCGTTAATTTTTACCAGCTTTAATTGCACTAGATAATAGCGGTCGCTAAGCCCTGCTACCGTCGACTCAAAACTATGGTTCATTTGATAAACTAATAATTGCTTAAGCGCGCCAATGCCGCCGATAAGTTCTAACTTAAGTCGACTTTCTAAATTCGATTGCTGCTTAGCGGCGCCACGGGCCAAATAAAAACTCAGCAGTGGTAACATTAAGCCTACAAACAATAAGGCCGCGGCGATGATTAACGCAACTGGCATCGAGATAAGCGCTAGCGCCAAGCACACCAGTGGCACACTAATTAAAGCGACAATAATCGGCAATAACACCCGCAAATAAAAATTGTCGAGCTGGTCAATGTCTTGTTGCAACCGCGCTAACAAATCACCTGCCCGAAAGTCCATTCGGTAATAAGGTAATAAAGGCTCAAGACGGCCGTAAAAGTAATGGCGTAATTGCGCCAACGCATTAAAGGTCGCGCGATGGGTTAACAAACGTTCACCATAACGACCGACACTTCGTACTATCGCTAAAAAACGAACTATCGCGGCCGGGGTAAAATAATTAACACTGGTGCCCGTAACCCCGGCAACCGCCATTAAGGTTAAAAACCACCCTGACACCGCTAATAAACTGATGTTAGCCATAATGGTCACTACCGCCAAGAATGCGCCTAGTAACATCATCGGGAAATGCGGCTTAAATAAGCCAAGCAAGCGAATAAATGCCCTCATTTGACATCAGCCGTCGGTAAGACTTGCTGGAGTAAACTGGCATAATAACCATCACGACTTAGCAATTGTTGATGATTGCCCCGCTCAATAACTCGCCCTTGTCCGAGCACGATTATTTCTTTGGCATCAACAACGGTGCTAAGCCGATGAGCAATAACAATCACTAAATGCTGCTGGGCATATTTGGCAAGCGCCGCGCTAACCAATTGCTCGGTCGCTTGGTCAAGATTGCTGGTTGGCTCATCAAGAATTAAAACCCCTGGTTGATTATAAAATGCCCGTGCTAAAGCCAATCGCTGCGCTTGCCCACCCGAAAGCCCAGCGCCGCCCTCGCCAACGTGGCTATTAATGCCCTGTTCTAGTTGGGCAACGAATTGACTTAAACCGGCTTGGGTTAACGCATCAATAACCCGATTGGGTTCAAAGTCATCAGCCATTGCCACATTAAAACCTAAGGTGCCGTAAAAGATATGCCCTTGCTGGGCTATCCAGCCACAATGTTGCAACCAGCTATCACGATTGGTGGCCTCTAGTCGTTGATTATTGACCAGCAGTTCACCATCACTGGCACTGATAAAACCTAATATAATATCTATTAAGGTCGATTTACCGGCGCCACTTTCGCCAATCACCGCATAAAGTCCTGGCCCACTTAAGCTTAAATTAATCTCACTTAACGCGGGAGCTCGATTAGGATAACTAAAGTTTAGTTTTGAAAATTCTAGCGTGAAGGGCTGGCTAAATTGATGTTTAGTTTGGTCATTAGGCACGGGTTGTTGTAATAACTCAACCATGTCAGCAGCAGCATTCATGCCCATCATTTTGGCGTGATACTGAGCGCCTAACTGGCGAAAAGGCAAGTAAAACTCAGGCGCTAACAACAACACCCATAAGGCCAGCAGATAATCAACATGGCCATAATAAAGCCGAAAGCCCAAAATGACCGCGACTAACGCGATTGAAATGGACGCAAGAAATTCTAGAAAAAACGATGACAAAAAAGCGACCTTCAAAATTGCCATGGTTTGATCACCAAAGTCATCACTGATCTTTTTCACCGCGGCCATTTCACGACGCGACGCATTAAATATTTTTAACTGGGTTAGTCCCTCGATAATATCGAGAAAATGACTGCTCATTCGCAGTAACTTTGACCAGTGTTGTTGGTTGAGTTTTTGCGCTTGATGACCAATTAAAATCATAAAAAAAGGCACCATCGGCGCGGTTAATAACAAAATTAACCCTGATTTCCAATCAATAGGGAATACCGCGATTAAAATCGCCATCGGGATCACACTGCAATAGGCAACAACGGGTAAATAGCCAGCATAGTAATCTTCCAACGAGTCGACGCCTTGTTGCATTAAATGAGCGAGTTTGGCACTGCCCTGACGCTGAGTATATGCAGGGCCAAGCACAAATAATCGCTTGAGCAATTGTGAGCGTAAATGGCTTTTAATCGCGATGGCACCGCGGCGGCTATAACATTCGCTAAAATAAGCCAACAGCGCCCGCAGCAAAATAACCACGACGAGACCTATTACCTCTAGACCTAACATGTCTAAATCAAGCAGCGCATAAAGGCTATTATCATTAAGTAATTGATTATTAAATACCATCTCATTAATAATAAAAGCCAGCAGTGCCGTTTGGCCGATCATTAAAAGACCATTGAGCGAACCTAAGGCAATGGCGTTGCTCAAATAACCCTGTGATTGTGATTTTTGGGATTTTAGCCAGCTGGTTAACGTCTTTTGATCTGTTACCGTCTGGCTATCTGGTGTTTGCTTCATGCTGTTATTTACGACTCGTCAGCGTCTTGATCTTTGGCAACATTGTCAACGTGTTGCTCCATTTCGTACCACATTACATTTATAATGCCTAAGGAAACCGCTAACAGCACCCCTAACAACCAACTGAAATACCACATAATTTATTCCTTTTAAATAAGCTGAGTTTAGTAAGCCGAGTGGCTGTTTTGTTCAATTTCGGCAATGGTCACCGTGCGCCACATTTTGCTATAACACCAAATGGTATAAGCGAGGATAATCGGGATAAATACCGCCACTACCACAAACATTAAGCCTAACGTTTGCTCGCTCGAGACTGTGTCCCACATTAACAAGCTGTGATCAGGCACGCTGCTCGATGGCATTACAAAAGGAAACATCGCAACACCAGCGGTTAAAATTATGCCCGCGGTTGTCACTGAACTGGCGATAAACGCAGCGACTTTAGTGAGGGTCGTTTTGACTTTAAGCCGCATTAATAACACCACCACTAGTGACATTGCGATTACTGCAAGCGGGATTAACCACAACAAGGGGTTTGCATAATAGTTATTGAGCCAAGCTTGGGCCACAATCTCGACCTGTTTAGTTGTGGGTTGGGCTTGGGCCATTTTGTCTAACGTACTGGTCACGACATAACCATCAACCGTTTGCCAAATCATTAAACCAGCACCGACGAAACTAACAATTAATACCAAGGGCACTATGCTACCAATACGGGCAGCCCGTGATGCGACCTGCTGATCGGTTCGCATCACCAACCAAGTAGTGCCATGCATTAATACCATGGCGAGACTAATCACACCGCTGAGTAAGGCAAAAGGATTAAACAAGGCTAAAAATGTGCCGGTATAAGTGACACGCATCAACTGATCAAACTGAAATGGCACCCCTTGCAGTAAATTACCAAACGCAATGCCAAACACCAGTGGCGGCACCATCGAGCCGACAAATAATGCCCAGTCCCAGTTACTGCGCCAGCGCGCTGATTCGATTTTACTGCGATAGTCAAAGGCCAAAGGTCTTAAAAACAAGCAAAACAAAGTCAGCATCATCGCAAAATAAAAGCCACTAAAGGCAGCGCCATAAACCATCGGCCACGCCGCAAATAACGACGCGCCGGCGGTGATAAACCACACTTGATTGCCATCCCAGTGAGCGCCAACCGTATTAATCACTACCCGGCGTTCAACATCTGCTTGGGCGACAAAAGGCAGCAAACCACCGACGCCCATGTCCATGCCGTCGGTAATTGCAAATCCAATCAACAGAAACCCGATGATTGCCCACCATAATAATTTTAGTGTTTCGTAATCAAACATACTCTTTTCCTAAGCGTTATCGTGGCGTAAACCAGCATTGACTGGTGGGCTTTGTTCAAAGTGGTAACGGCCGGTATGCAAGGCACTTGGCCCCATTTTAGCAAAGCGGATCATTAGCCACATTTCTAGAATGAATAACAGCGTGTACACGATGATAAAGGCTACCAGTGAAAATAAAACATCGTTAACGGCTAAATCCGAGGTCGCAAGAAAGGTTGGCAATATTTCACTGATCGCCCAAGGTTGTCGGCCAAATTCAGCGACAAACCAGCCGGTTTCTATCGCAACCCAAGGTAAAGGCAAGGCCCATAAAATAGCCCGTAATAACCAGCGTTTGGTTTCAATTTGACGCCGAGCATTATAGTAAAAAGCCAAACCAAACAGCACTAACATCACTACACCAGAGCCAACCATCAATCGAAAGGCCCAAAAGACAGGTGCTACTTGCGGAATAGAGTCTTTAACCGCTTGTTGAATTTGTGCTTCGGTGGCATCAACCACGTTATCGGTATAACGTTTAAGCAGTAGACCATAACCAAGATCTTGCTTGGTTTGGTTAAAACCGGCAATATTCTCAGGCGTTTCTTCACCATTACGTAATTTAACTAAATAGCCGTAAGCTATCATGCCATTGCGGATCCGTGGCTCATGCAATTTTTGTAAATCGCGTAGTCCAATCACCTCTTCGTCGAGGGATCGGGTCGCGATAATGCCTAGCGCATAAGGGATTTTTACCGCGTAATGGGTTTCCATGGCTTCATCATCGGGCAAGCCAATGAGGGTAAATGCCGCTGGCGCAGGTTCGGTATGATATTCAGCTTCTATGGCCGCGAGTTTAACCCGTTGCACTTCGCCCACTTCATAACCGGACTCATCGCCAAGTAAAATAACCGAAAAAATTGCTGCAATGCCAAAACCTGCCGCAACCGAAAATGAGCGCTTAGCAAAGGCGATATCACGCCCCTTAAGCAAGTAATAGCTGCTAATGCTCAACACAAACATGGAACCTGCAACATAACCCGCCGCCACGGTATGAATAAATTTAACCTGAGCGACTGGGTTAAAAATAATCTCGGAAAAGCTGACCAATTCCATGCGCATCGTGACATAGTTAAATTCACTGCCGACCGGATTTTGCATCCAGCCATTAGCAATTAAAATCCATAACGCCGAAAAGTTGGTGCCTAACGCCATTAAAAAAGTACCAGCGAGATGCTGGCGCCGACTTAGTCTGTCCCAACCGAGAAAAAACATGCCTACGAAGGTCGATTCTAAAAAGAATGCCATTAAGCCTTCAATCGCCAATGGCGCGCCAAAGACATCACCAACATAATGCGAATAATATGACCAGTTGGTACCAAACTCGAACTCCATCGTTAAGCCCGTCGCGACACCAATCGCAAAATTTATCCCGAATAACTTGCCCCAAAATTTGGTCATGTCACGGTAAATTTCGCGGCCTGTCATCACAAAAACCGCTTCCATGATGAATAAGATCCATGTCATGCCGATGGTTAATGGCACAAACAAAAAGTGAAAAAGCGCGGTAACGGCAAATTGCCAGCGCGATAACTCGACTAAGGTTTCGTTTATCATAATAAGTTCATCATGGTGATTAGGCTCCTGCGGCTGTCATATTTGAAGCCGCGCTATCTCAATTGGTACGGTTTTAATGACATCAAGCTATCATTAGCTTTGATGTTAGTTTCGCTACTAAATTTTATTTATTGTTTGATATTAGGTTTGATATTAGGTTCAGTATCAGTCTTTATCTTTACTTTTAGAGAATAATTGCTGTTTAACCGACAACATCTTGGTCACACCAGCGCCTAGTTTCATTAGGGTACCTAATTGCTCGGGGCTAAGGCGTTGTAACTCAGCAGCCCATTGGGTGACCATTTCAAGCAAGTCGTGAATGTCTTGCATCCGTTGCTGGGCATATTCTTCACTGTCATCTTTAGGCGTTTCTAATAACAGGTTACGTAACACCGACAAGGTCGGGTCTACTTCGCGTTTACGGCGCTCTTCAAACACGGTATTGGCCATGTCCCAGACACTACCAATCGACCGATAATATTCTTTGCGATCGCCAGGTACATGACAAACCTGAACCAGCTGCCACGATTGCAACTCTTTAATGCCCATGCTGACATTGCCGCGCGAAATACTTAACCCACTGGCCAGTTCATTGGCGGTTAGTGGATTTTCCGAAATCACTAACAATGCATACATTTGGCCGACGGTGCGATTAAAGCCCCATTTACTGCCCATTTCGCCAAAGTGATATACAAAGGATTGATTTTTTTCTGAGATTTCCATAATGAACATTCTGAAGTTTCAATAATTTCTGAAAGTTTAAAACGTTTATAATCATTGATCAAGATCAATTTGCAGTAATCACCTATATTACTTGACGGTTGTCCCTGCCAAATTAAGCAATGACAAGCAAAACATCACTGAACAAAGACCCCGCTTACTCGGGCAAGTAAACCAACCATCAGCGCAGCAAGAGCAATGCTAGGTCAAAATAATTGCCAAATAGTCTCGCCAAATGATGAGATAACGAGTTAACAGGCAGCCTAGCCAATAACCCCTAACATCTGCAATGTATTACCTTGATTAGCTTGTTGATTAATAATTAAACGTAACTGCAGCTGGCAGCGAGACTTGGCATCTGCGAAAAAATAACCGATACTGGGCGAGGCTTTATATCTGTACTTAATCAAAACTGGAGTTATTATGTTTTTATCTGAAATAAAATCTGGTGATTTAGTCGAAGTTTTCGATACCCATGATTTGTCTAATCCGTTTAAAACCGCTCTGTTAGTGCAATTTCAATGCGGCGAAGACTTGAGTGATCCAGAAATGGTCGACAAAACTAAGCTGTGCTTTCCATCCGGCGAAGCATTGCCAAACTGCTGGTTAGATGGCCATTACCGAGTAAAATAAGCGCTGATAATTGCTACGAGAATCGCTACGACAAGGGCTTTGACAATCCTGACATCAGTGGTGCTGCTTAGCCATATTATATTAAGCCACACTTTATCAAGCCTGAGTTGATTCAGCGCGCATCTGGTCAGTCGCGCGCTTAGCACGCTTCATAAAGGTTTGGTATAACACGGGCACCACAAATAACGTCAACAGTGACGAAAAAATCAAGCCCCACACAATAGAAATTGCCACTGGCGCCCAAATTAACGAGTGCCCGCCTAAGCCCATGGCCAATGAAAACAACCCCGCCACGGTAGTCATGGTGGTGATCACAATGGGCATCATCCGCCGTCTGGCGGCATAAAAAGTAGAATGCATTAAACTCATACCGCTTGTTAGGTTATCATTGGCTTTTGAAATTAATACGATAGATGCATTTACCGCCATGCCTGCTAACGCGACAATTCCGTATAAAGTGTACAAACTTAGCGGGTTACCTGATACAGCCAAGCCAAGAATAACGCCAATAAACGCCATTGGCACCGTAAATAAAATCATCGCTGGCTGAAAATAGCTTTGAAATTGGGTACTTAAAATAATGTACATTAAGCCAATTCCAAACAAAAATAGTCCAGCCATCGCACTAATACTTTCATTGATGTCGTCTAGCACCCCCGTAAAATCAAGCGAAACATTGGGATGTTGGTGGGCTATCTCCCCCCAATAAGCTTTAAGCTGGTCATTGGCCGCGACCGTATCGGTTTTTGTTTTATCAATATCCGCTTCTAGCGTAATGGTTCGTCTGAAATCATAATGCCTAAAATTACCTTTTACTTGTTCTACTGTAGCGTGCACTAACGAACTTAAAGGTACTAAGGTGCCCGCAGGGGTTGGCAATGCCAGATCTAACACCGCGTCGATATTGTCAAAGGCATTATTAACCGCCGCTGATGATTTAAGCCGCAGCGCAATTCGGTCGCCCTCACTTTGGATATAACTGATAATTTCGCCATCAACCAACATTTTAAGCGAGCGATAAACATCTGTTGGCGCAATGCCTGAACGGTTAATCGCATCGGCGTTAAGTGTCAGGGTTAATCCAAGCCGCCCTTTACTGTCGTCATCACTAATATCAAGATAATGCTGCTGTGAATGTGACTTTAATATTGAACTTAGCGCCGTCGTCGCCGCGCGTAATTGCAGGTAGTCATCACCGCGTACTTTCACGCTAATGGCTTTGGTCGTTGGCGGGCCACCCGCAAGTTTTAGAAATGAGATATTGGTCGGACCAACAACGCTAGTGACTTGCGCTCTTAAGTCATCGATAATTTGTACCACACTACGCATTTCTTCGTCGCGAGCATTGAGACTAACCAAGATCTGGCCAATATTGGCTGCAAACAACGGCTCCGTTTCGGTAAACATTTGACCGGCGTAACTGACGATTGAACGCACTTCATGCGCCTGTAATAACTTGCTCGCAACCGCCTCGACTTGCAATACTTTGCCCATGCTTTGATCGAGTGAACTCGACGCTGGCATTTCAACATTAATATAAAAAAGCCTGATATTGTCCGACGCAAAAAAATCCATTTTAATTGCACCACTGGCCACGGCGCCAATAGATAACAGAAACAACCCAAACAGCCCAGCTAATGTTCGTTTGGGAGAACGCATCACTTTAATCAATGCAAAACCGTATTTTACTTTTAATTTATGCAGCACGCGGCGACGAATTAACTCGCTTTTAGATAGCCGTTCAAAATTAACGTTCGCGGCAATGATATGCCCTGGCAACATCCAGTAAGCTTCAACGAGGCTTAGCGCTAATGCTAAGGTAACGACTAAAGGGATCACCATCATAAACTTGCCTAATATACCCGGCAGTAACATGAGCGGTAAAAAGGCCGCCATCGTAGTCAATACCGATGCGGTTACCGGGCTAATTACCTCGGTCAGCCCTTGCCATGCGGCATCAATACCTTTGAGTCCTTTTTGTAACTGATGATTAATCGACTCCACCACGACCACCGCATCATCGACCAACATGCCAAGCGCAATGACTACCGCTAATAAAACCTGAGTATTTAAGGTCTGGCCTAATAAATAAAGCGCAATAAAAGTACCAGCGAGCGTAAATGGAATGCCAATAGTCACTAACAAGCTTATTTTTGTGCCTAAGAACAACCAAGTGACTGCCATCACCATCAATAAACCATAAATGGCGTTGGTCTGCATGATGTTAAGGGCATTGCGGGTAATTAATGTTTGATCATCAATCAGGGTAAACTTGACCCCAAGTTGCGATTCGAATTTATGCTTGTTATTAATGAATTGATCAATGCGAGCAACCAGCGCTAAGGTGTTGCTGCTTTGTTGTTTCATGATTGAAAATAATATCGCGGGTTGTCCTTGGTATCGTACCAAGCGCGATGCTTTAGCACGTGTGCGCACCACTTTGGCTATCTCGCCCAGTTGAACCTCACTGTTACTTGCTTGGGCACTTATAATTGGGATCTTAGCCAGTAGTTCAGGATCAGCAGTCGTGCCTTGAACACGGATCAACCATTGATCTTGCGCAATTCGCGCAGTTCCGGCCGAGGTATCCTGAAAAAATCCCCGAATAGAGTTGGCAATGGTAACCGGAGAGATGCCAAGCTGCTCAATTTTGGCAGTATCGAATTGGACTTGTATTTCAGGATCCAACAAACCCATGGGCTGAACCCTGTCAACCCCTTTGATCCGAGCCAAGTCTTTTTCCAATTGCCGACCTTGGCGGCGTAGGTTTTCATTATTGGCAGGGCCACTTACCACCACAATCGCGGTCGGAAAGGCGTTGGCTGTGGTGATTTCAAAAATTGAGGGACGCTCAGCTTCTGCTGGTAATTTCGCCTCTGCGTTATTTACTTCACGGCGTAAATCAGCAATACGTTGACTAAACATTTCGCTGCCTATGTCATTAAACCGCACCAATACACTTGAGATGGCTTCGCGCGAGGTACTTGAAACAAATTTAATGTCCTTTATTTTCTCGAGTGATTCCTCTAACACATCGGTGATTTTACGTTCGACATCTTGCGCAGAAGCACCGGGTAAAAACGTCGTTATTTGAACCCAATTAAAATTAATCGCCGGATCTTGTTCGCGCGGTAAACCCAAATAAACCACGGCCCCGACCGCTAATACCAGCACAAATATTAAATTGGTTAATACGTGATTTGCAATTAATCGCCGTAGCCACATTAGTCTTGCGCTCCTGTTTGGAGGTTAGCGCTGACCTTGTTGGTAATTTTTGGCGCGATGCCTTGGTCTTTAATACTCACGATTTGACCATCTAGCAAGCCGTGCCGACCGTCGATAGCCAAAGGATAATTGGTCCACTGGTGAGCCATGTTAATTGCGATTGGTCGCCCTGCTTGGGCGTCAGTTAACGTAACAAATTTAGCGTGCTGGTCGATCACGACAAACACCCCATAATGGTCACCACGTTGTTGCAACATATTGGCCGGTAAATGTGCCCTGGCGGCGACCCAAATTAATCGGCCGGTCAATCCCGGCATCGCCGATTGCTTTGAAAAGTTCAAACGAGCTTGGCGACTACGGGTTTGGTCGAGCACCAAGGGCAACAATATTCGGCGGGTTAATGGATACTGTTGAGCCGAACTTTCAAAATAAAACGCTTTTGCTTGGTTAAACGACTGGGTATCGTTTAACGCGACATTAGCCGTTACTTCGACGTTATCAAGTTGGACTAATGAAATTATCGACCGACCAGGCGCTACCATTTCACCGACATTGACCAACCTTTTGGTCACCATGCCATTAAAAGGCGCGATAATTTTACAACGTGTTTGATTAAGCCGTGCTTGATCAACTCGCGACTGTTGAGCCGACAGCAACGCGCGCGCACTTAACATGCTGGTATTGATTTGGTCTAATTCAACGTCACCAATTGTTTTTCGCTTGGCCAAATTATTACCACGTTTAAGCTGGCGTTGTTGAAATTGATAATTGATTTTGAGTTGTTGATATTGTGCCTGCTGAGCATTTACATTGAGGGTTGCTTGTGTGCAATCTAACAATGCCACTGGCTGGTCCTTTGTCACTTTATCCCCGACCCGGACTAACATGGCATTAACTAACGCGTCTATTTGGGCCGGTATTTGACTATGATTGAGTGCTTGAGTGCTCGCAGGGGCGTTTCTTGAGGGATAAAAAACCAGTGACTGTACTGATTGCATCGTCACGGAGGTAACTGCAGTATCAATTAACAGACTACTCGCATTATCAGCAGCATACAGTGCGCCGCTGGTCAGTAATGCGCCATTGAATATGGCCAAATAAAAAGCTGCCGCTACCGTCAATGACCTCATATAACACTCCCTGATTTATGATCGATATCATTGTCGCCGAGCAACAACATTAGCTATCTTACTCTTGTTTAAGCTGTTTTTTAAACGCTTATTTAGCGCATCACTGTGGTTAGCTCGATTGAGATTGTCTCTCGAGATATCCCATTGGAATAGCTTTCACACTTGAGTCTCTGATTAAGCCAAATCCTTTAACAATTTATCCGCTTCTTCCACCGCAATGGCATGACGCTTAGCCAACGCCAGCTCGTCTTTGTCGTAACCACCACCAATCACTGTTGCCACCGGAATATTAAGTTGCAGGCACCGCTTTAACACATAATGATCACGTTGGCGGATCCCTTGCAGAGTGAGGTTAATTAACCCTAATGGATCGTCAACAAACACATCGACCCCAGCATCATAAATAATAAAGTCGGGCTTGCTTAGCGCTAGCGCTTGCTCAAAACCATCGATCATCATTTGCAGATAAAGATCATCGGTCGCACCCACAGGAACATTAATGTCTAAATCACTGTTGGCTTTACGCACGGGGAAGTTTTTTTCACAATGAACCGAACAAGTAAATACTTGAGGTTGATTGGCTAAAATACGCGCACTGCCATCCCCCTGATGCACGTCAACATCGAATATTAGCACTTTCTTTACTTTACCCTGTGCAATCAAACTATTGGCCGCAATGGCTAAATCATTAAAAATACAAAAGCCCGAAGCGAAATCGTAATGTGCATGATGAGTACCGCCGGCAAGATGACAAGCAATTTTATGTTTTAACGCCAGCTGACAAGTTAACAACGTACCCACTGGCGAGATCAAACTACGCCGTAGCAAACCTTCGCTCCAAGGCAAGCCCATCCGGCGTAACTCTTTGCTGTCCATTTGATTATTAATAAAACGATTTAGATACTCGGGGCAATGCGCGGCCTCTAATAATTTCAATTTTGCAGTGCCGGGGCGGTAAGTATTAGTGGCCTCAGCTATGCCCTGCTCTTTTAAATATTGATGTAATAATCTAAATTTTTGCATCGGAAATCGATGTTGACTCTGGAAATCATAACTATAATGCGGGTGAGTAACTAGTGGCAGGATCATCTTAAACTTTTAAGCACAGGATAAAAAATATAGCATACTGTGCTCAAGGCCAATGGTATAGCATATTTTCAATAATACTCAGCGCTGTGATTTATAATTGGCGAACACAACGCCGAATATAATCACCACCATAGCAATAACAGTCGCAAGATTAAGCCTTTCCCCTAAAACCAAATAAGCCAAAAGAGCAACTAACACTGGCGTTGTTGCTCCCCAACAAGCTGATAACTCAGCACCTAGCTGCTTAATCGCGTGACCATAGGTTATCACTGAGACCAAGCCAGAAAAAATCCCCATCACGATCAGTTGTGGCATAATTTGTTGCCAAGAAAGTTGCGTAATATTTGATTCAAAAACATCACATGGGATCAAGACTAATAACACTGCGGCAGCGGTGGTATTGAGCAGCGCTGCAATCTCTAAACCGGCCAATTTTGAAAGCTTAACACTCACGGTGTAAATGGCCCAACAGGCAGCGGCCATGATGTACAGTAATGAGCCAAGATACGCTTGATTATTGCCTGAACTTAGATGATCGACAACCAGGGTGCTAATGCCTAAAATGACGATAGCTAGGCCAATTACCCGTCGTTTAGCCAACGTTTCTCGATAACAAATAACAGCAATTAGTGTCACAAAAGCCGGTGCTAACCCGGGTACTAACAAACTACCGACCACTGCTTGCACTTGAGCCGAGGCTAGTACACAAATCAAGAAAAAGGGTAAACCTGCGCCAAACATAATGCCGAAAAGGTAGCGCTTTTTAACCGCTAATATTTTGGCACATCGATAATAAAACAACGGAGCTAAGAGTAAACCTGGCAATAAAAAACGCAAGCCCATCATGTCAAAACTAGTGAGCGACGATTGAGCGCCACTGCGCAAGACAATAAAATATGACGACCAAATAATTAATGTCGCCAGCAGTGCCAGCCAACCGGTATTGCCCGTTGTGATCCCTATTCGTTTTGCGACTAAACTAACCATTATAATCTCTCCCTAAAGTAAGGGCTTATTATGGATAAAAAAACACGCCGTTTTTATGCTTTTTGTGACACAAATGATGCTATATTTAGCCGATTAACTCAATAATCGCCTAATTATTAGTGGAAAGCATCATGGATAAGATAGATCAACGTATTTTAGAACTATTACAAAAAGATGGCAGACTTAGCACAGCAGAAATTGCCGACGCAGTAAACCTGTCACCATCGCCTTGCGCAAGGCGAATTAAACGGCTTGAGCAAGAACAAGTGATTATCGGTTATCAAGCGAGGATTTCGCGTTATAGCGTTAACTTAGGAATGACTGTTTTTGTCCATGTAAACTTAAACAGCCACCAAGCCACTGAACTGGATCAGTTTGAACAACAAATATCGATCATGGAGCAAGTAATTAACGGTCATGTAGTCTCGGGGCAATATGATTATTTATTGGAAGTTGTCTGCGCCGACTTAATTGCTTATGAAGCGTTTATGCACCAATTGCGCACCATCCCTATGGTTAAAGATATTAACTCTAATTTTGCGATTAGAACCTTTAAAGAGCAAACGGCTTTACCCATAGCCACCAGAAATCTGTGATGTAATAGCCTAATTACAATAATGAAGGTGACATTTTCTAGCCACTGATTGCCGAGTAATCGCTAGGCTAGCTATTACTCATGCGAGCAACGCAGGTTATAGGGGGTTATCAAGCGCATATATTGCTAATTAATGACAATGGCTTGAGCACGAATCAAGTCATTGTCATTAATATATCTTACAGGAATAAGTTGAGTGTTAATTGACTGGTATGTTTGAGCGGTTAAAACAATTCGACCTCGTCTTCTTCAACAACGTCTGCCACGGCTGCCACTAACACTTCCTTTTTAGGTCGATACTTATTATCCCAAATAGCATCGTTAAAAGAAAATTTGTCGAGCACGCCTTTAAGTGCGTCTGATAAACGGCTTAAATCGGTTGAGGTTAATTCTCGATCTTTAGATTGCGCCAGCACGTCTTCGTTGAGTTTAACCATATTTTCTATCGACAGCATGGTTTCAACTGATACTTCTTGCTGATTTTTTGAAGAAAACTTCATTTGTTCGGATAAAGTGTGAATGGTTTGAATTGATTTGATGATGCTATCTAAAGCTTGTGATGCATGATTTGACAACGTCAACGACTCTTCAGTGGCCGTTAAACCACGTTGCATAGAGTCAAAGACACTAGTTGTGCCATGACTAATTCGGCTGACGATATCACGTACTTGGGCGGTCGATTTCGCGGTCCGCTCAGCTAAAGTACGTACTTCATCAGCAACGACAGCAAAACCTCGACCTTGTTCTCCAGCACGAGCGGCTTCGATGGCTGCGTTAAGTGCTAACAAATTAGTTTGCTCAGCAATTGAGTTAATCACCTCAATGATGCTATTGATCTCTGCGCTATCCTTTTTAAGGATCGCAATTTCGCCAGCACCATGATCCATCTGCACCCGCAAATTATCGAGACTGCCTTGAGTGCTGGCTGATGCATCGTGTGCTTGTTCTGCCGCAGAATTAGCAGCATTGGCTTCAACGACTAATAATTCTAAATCGACAAATATTTCATGAGAGGCGGCATCTACTGACGATAATGCGCCATGAATGGTTTTACCTAAACTGTCTTGCAAGGCTGCTTTTTGCATCATGGTACTGTAAGAGTTGCCTAACTCTTCAGCCATCGGTTGTAATCGAGCTGAGGATGCATACAACGCACTGAGTAATATGTCAGTTTTTTCTCGCCGTTCATTTAAAACGTCGAACACCATATTAAAGTCGCCGGAATCGCTGGTGCTAAACCGATTGATAACGTCGACATGTTCAGATGTCTTTATTTGTTCAACATGGATAAATAAGCTTGCCATGCCTTTATATATTTTATGCCAATATTGATAAATACTGATGGTAAATGTTATCGCAATCATCGCAACAAGTAGTGCGGTTTGATCCAATGAAAGCTTTATATAGTAGGAAAAAATTAAAGAAGCTGTTATCAGTGCGGTAGCGGGGAACAAGATGATACTAAAAAGACTTTTAAATACAGGCTGGTCAATACGGCGCTTAATCGGCGATGAGCTGTTATTTTTCACTATGAATGTCCTTATTCAATCTTATTTTTATCTATTTAAACCATGCTATCATGGTGTTATAGCTAAATCGATAACTAAATATCGTTAATATTTTTGATGATTTTGGCTATAAAACTTGCGAAATAGCAGCCTATCCCTTGCCACCAATAAACTATCCTATCGTAAACTTTGTCACTACGCACCGTTTATTATGTTCAAAAATCCCCCTATCACCTTGATACCGATAAATACACTTTAAACGGTCAGCATGCAACGACTACATGCTAGTATGTTGTCTAATATATTAATTTTACGACAATAAAAGACGACACAGGGATAAAAAATGAAGCAATTTATTAACGTTGGCAGCCAAGGTATTCCTTTAATCGTGTTAGATATCTCCCAGTTTGAGCCGTGGTTAGCGCAACAAACTGACCAGCTAAAAACCTGGTTGCAACAAACCAATTTCACCGGTGATGGTTTGTCACTAATTCCAAGTAACCAAGGAGAGCTAGGCCAAGCCCTTTTTGTTAGTGCCGATCTTGAACATTACTTTAGCTGTGGCCAATTAATTAATCTGCTGCCTGTTGGTCAATATGCATTGCAAACAGACGCCAAGTATTTAGATGCTGTGTGTTTTTCTTGGTTAAGTGGCAGCTATCAGTTTAATCGGTATACCAATAATAACAATGAATTACCTTCATTATCGGTACCAGATAATGCCGTTGTTGATAAGGCAATAAAGTACGCGCAGGCCACCGCGCTGGTTCGAGATCTCGTTAATACACCGGCTGCCGATATGATGCCCGAACACTTAGCACAGGTAGCCAGCGAGTTAGCACAGCAATTTAACGGGTCGTTAGCACAAATCATTGGTGATGATTTATTAGTCCAAAATTATCCAACGATCCATGCTGTGGGCCGTGCCAGTGCGCACCTGCCACGACTAATTGATCTGACTTGGGGTAACAAAAATCACCCAAAAGTCACCTTGGTCGGCAAAGGTGTTTGCTTTGACAGCGGTGGGCTCGACTTAAAACCAGCGGCAGGCATGCGCAACATGAAAAAAGATATGGGTGGATCGGCCCATGTTTTAGGCCTGGCACAATTAATCATGTCACATCAGCTGCCCATTAATTTGCGCGTATTAATTCCTGCGGTCGAAAATGCAGTATCAAGTAATGCCCTACGACCTGGCGACGTTATTACGACACGTAAAGGCATTACTGTTGAAATTGACAATACCGATGCCGAAGGGCGCTTAGTATTGTGTGATGCGCTTAGCGAAGCTGAAAATGACAACCCTGATTTGTTAATTGATTTTGCAACATTAACCGGCGCAATGCGCGTTGCATTAGGAACGGAACTCCCCGGGTTTTTCTCAACAAACGATCAGATAGCTGCTGACATCACCCAAGCTGGCGCTAAAATAAATGACCCGGTGTGGCGAATGCCAATCTATCAACCGTACCGTAATTTACTCGATAGCCAAATTGCAGATATAACCAATTGTGCCTCAGGTCCTTTTGGCGGAGCAATTACTGCGGCACTTTATTTACTAGAGTTTGTTAAACCAGAGACCAACTGGCTCCATTTCGATATTATGGCATTTAACGTTCGTCATTTGCCCGGCAGACCAATTGGTGGCGAAGCATTTGCCATTAGAGCTGTATTTGATTACCTTCAGACTAAGTACCACTAACAGCTCACATTTCAGTAGTGTATGTAGGAAACACAGGCAATGTTAACGCCCAATAGTAGCGGTCTAATTAGCATTCCACCACTATTGGTGCTTAGGCCCTATTCGCGCACCTAAGCCTGAATAAACTGATAAACCGCGTTAGCCCACACTAAGATTAAAATAATCATCGCTAGCAGCACAGCTAGCGAGCCCAAGTCTTTAGCGCGACCGATTAATTCATGGTGGTCAGTCGATATTTGATCAGCTAATGCCTCAATCGCAGAATTTATTACTTCAGCGAACAATAAAAACAACATACTAACCATCAAGACTGTCCACATCGTTAACGTCGTACTAATGAGAAAACTACAAGGTAATAATCCAGCACAAAGCAATAACTCTTGCCTAAAGGCCGATTCATGTTGATAACACGCTTTAAAACCTAATATTGAACAACGAAAAGCCTTAATAATCCGCAGCGGACCCGTCCCGTTGGGTTTGAATTGATTTCCTTGATTATTCGATGCCATTAATCTCTAATTTATTGTTGTTTAATCAACAAATATTAGCACCAGGTGCAACTGCTCACAATATTATATAGCTCAATTTCCCGTAATACCTTCCTGATAGTTGTTAACTGCAAAACAGTTTTAAAACATGACAGTTTAATTACCTAACACAACAGCTGCATGGCGTAAATTAAACCGCACATTTGCTGATTACTATGGAATAAACAAGGGACTCGCAAGCGAGTCCCTTCATTTAGATATTATACTTATCACGCCTTAAATGAATTAGGCGGGCGTTGCTTTTACGAGTATTTCTCCACTGGTATCGATAGTGCCAGCACTAGGATCGTTGAAAACATCAACGTCTAGTTTTCCTTCAGTTTTTGCAACAATTGTTGATACTACTGCATCACCAGAGACATTAACTGCTGTTCTAACCATATCAAGCAAACGGTCAACCCCAAGAATAAGACCAATGCCTTCCATCGGTAAGCCAACTTGAGCAAATACCATCGACAACATAATCAGCCCAACACCTGGCACACCAGCCGTGCCAATTGAAGCAAGCACCGACATCATTATGACAGTAAGATAACCAGCAACACCAAGATCAACATTGTATACGTTGGCAATAAATACCGTAGCAACGCCCTGCATTATAGCGGTACCGTCCATATTGATAGTCGCGCCAAAAGGAACAGTAAATGATGCGACCGAATTATCAACGCCCATTCTTTCAGTAACCGTACGCAGTGTCACCGGAATAGTCGCATTTGAGCTTGATGTACTAAAAGCAAACACCTGAGCATTACGAATTTTCTTTAAGAAAATAGCCGGACTTAACCCCGAAAACCCTTTTAGCACAACTTGCAATGTCACAAATAAATGGAACAATAAAGCGCCGATTAATACCAGCACGTAACTCACTAACTGGAACAGTAAATCCATGCCCAAATTTGCCATCGCCTTGGCGATTAAACAAAAAACAGCTATTGGTGACATCAGCATGATGATGCTTACCATCTTCATCATTACGTCATTAAGTGTTTCAATAAAACTAATAACACCCGCTGCTTTTTTACCGACCATCAGCAAACTACAGCCGAACATAATCGCAAAGAAAATAATTGATAACATTTCACCTTGTGACATTGCATCAATTGGGTTAGTCGGGATTATATCGATTAATACCTGCGTCAATGGCGGGGAATCCTTACCCGTAAATTCTGCTGTCGTGGTGGCATTCATGCCTTTGCCTATGCCTAATCCTGCGGCAATCACAATCGCGGTTGCAATAGCAATAGCTGTAGTCAACATGTATAAGCCAAATGATCGGCTACCAATACGTCCCAACAGTTTTATGTCGCCAATGCCGCACACACCACCAATCAAAGAAAATAAAACCAGCGGTACAACCAACATTTTAAGTGCATTAACAAACATTTTACCAACAACATGAAACAGACCATTGACGACAAACTCATCAATAA
>Ga0209396_1001057_pt1 | contig 31371 bp, 34 predicted proteins | sample GOMGulsemesocosm_6_FD_184638 | JGI IMG/M metagenome (GOLD analysis project Ga0209396, IMG submission 184638) | Methane-oxidizing microbial communities from mesocosms in the Gulf of Mexico - GOM8C Gulf of Mexico (SPAdes) (version 2) | ecosystem: Environmental > Aquatic > Marine > Cold seeps... | reverse complement strand
CAAGCAGTAATTAAACTAATTAAAACCGCTCCTTTATTACCCTCCTGAAGCCCTAAAACAACCGTTAAACAAACCGGCCTAGCTACAAGAGGAGGCGCAGTATATCCACACCCCAACGAATAACAAGCACTATCTCAAACTAATTTCACACGGGCTATTTTCTTCTTGCCCGCCCGTATAACAACCTCACTACCAACAGCCTGTTTCAACATCGCCTCACAGAGTGTGCCATCTATATATATAGAAACACGACTTAATAATTACCGAAGCAGCAATCAACTATCATCGTATAAAAGAAAGTCAGTCCGTATTGCAAATCGATCGCTTTCAACAGACAGATATCAACACAATAAAGGCAGCATCTCGATGCTCTACTCAGAAGTTGCCCAACAGGCCAGTTATCATTTCTCACTGACGCCATTCGCGACTATGATGTGAAGAGCAACCTCTCACTAGGAGTTACATGATGCCCAGCCGTCTTCAGGCGTTCCGTCAACAACGGATATCCAAGCCCATTCTTGCCAAAGTACGGCAGGTGCTACCGCCCTTATCAAGCACCGAGCAAGACGCCCTGGAAGCCGGCACGGTAGGCTGGGATGCAGAGCTTTTTTCTGGCAATCCGAGCTGGGACATACTACTTAGTTTTCCGCGCACGCAACTCAGTCAGGACGAAATCAATTTCATTAACGGCCCCGTTGAAGAGTTTTGCGATATGCTCGACGACTGGAAAATTAATAACGACACTAAAACGCTACCGCAGGAAATTTGGGACTTCATCAAGGCTCACGGTTTTTTTAGCATGATTATCCCCAAGCAATACGGGGGCCTTGAATTTTCAGCCTACGCCCATTCACAGGTGGTGGTGAAAATCTCCTCCCGCAGTATCGCTGCCGCCGTTACAGTGATGGTACCCAACTCTCTGGGACCTGCTGAACTGCTGCTGAGCTACGGTACCGAACAACAAAAAGATTATTATTTGCCGCGCTTGGCCAGCTGCGAAGAAATCCCCTGTTTTGCACTGACCGGGCCTTTTTCCGGCTCCGACGCTGCCAACATGCCCGACTTTGGTGTGGTGTGTTATGGCGAATTTGAAGGTAAAAAGACGCTGGGCATGAAGGTCACCTGGAGTAAGCGTTATATCACCCTTAGTCCCATCGCCACGTTGTTAGGACTAGCCTTTAGAGCCACCGATCCCGATAAATTGTTAGGCGACAAAACCAATCTGGGCATTACTCTGGCGCTGATTCCCACTGACACGCCAGGCGTCATTACCGGCCATCGTCATTATCCTTGTCGCCAAGCTTTTCTTAACGGCCCGACCCAGGGTGAAGAAGTCTTCATTCCAATGGACTGGGTTATCGGCGGCCAGGATCGAATTGGTCAGGGCTGGCGCATGCTGATGGAAGCCTTATCAGCCGGACGCTCAATCTCGTTACCATCACTGAGCAGCGGCGCGGCAAAACTTTGCGCCAGCACCTCCAGCGCCTACGCGCGAGTACGTAAACAATTTGGCGTGCCGATTTCAAATTTTGAAGGGGTAGAGGAAGCGCTCGCTCCGATTGCAGCCAACTGTTATATGCTCGATGCTGCACGTCACTTAACAACTTCGCTGGTGGATCACGGCCAAAAACCCGCGGTGATTTCCGCTATTTTGAAATACCACGCCACCTCGCGTATGCGCGAATCTGTTAATCACGCCATGGATATTCACGGCGGCAAAGCCATTTCTGACGGCCCGAACAATTACCTCGCCAATGTCTATTACTCTTTGCCGGTTAGTATCACCGTGGAAGGCGCCAATATTCTTACGCGCAGCATGATTATTTTCGGCCAGGGCGCTATTCGCTGTCACCCATATTTGCAGTCAATCATACGTGCTGCCCATGATGAAAATCCGCAACAGGGGCTCGAAGATTTCGACAAAGCACTGTTCGGCCACATTGGCTGGCACCTAAAAAATCTGGGACGTGCGTCATGGCACAACCTCACCGGCGGCGTATTTGCTAACGCCCCCAAGGTCAAACACACCCACAAATATTACCGTCATCTAACGCGTGTCAGCGCATCACTGGCAGTGGTAACCGATATCACGCTGTTATTGTTGGGCGGAAAATTCAAATTCAAGGAAAGCCTATCTGCTCGTTTTGGTGATGTGTTAAGCGAAATGTATTTAATGAGCAGCGTGCTCAAGCAACACCACGATCAAAATGCACCCGAGGAAGATTTACCCATCGTACGTTGGTGCTGCTTACGCGGCCTGCATAATATTCAGGAAGCATTGCAACAGATTCTCGACAATTACCCCTCCAAAGTTATTGCCTGGTGTTTGCGTCGTATCATTTTTCCTTGGGGTCGACGCTTCCTTCCTCCCTCCGATAGCCTCACCCATGAAGTGGCAACCCTGATCCAGCAACCCGGCGCAACACGCGACCGGATGTGCCAAGGTATTTATACCGGCGCTGATAGCTCCTATCCAGTTCAGCGTCTTGAAGAAGCCCTTCTAGCCGTACTTGCAGCTGAGCAGATCGAACCCAAGCTGGCGTCACTCAGCCGGAAAATGGATCGCCAACAACGCATTGAAATCGCCTTGGAGCAACAATTAATCAACGACAACGAAGCACAACAATTACGTCTGGCCGAACAGCTAACAGCCGCGGTTATTGCCGTAGATGCCTTCCCTCCGGGCACGCTGTAAAGCCGCAAAAGAAAATTTGATGGCTAGGTTGCATACTAATTGAAATACTGTATATTCATACAGTATGCACCTACACAAATTCGACACTCAAAAAAAGAACGCTCACTTACATGCCTGGCGCGCGCAACCTGCAACGCCTGATGAATGGATTGAGCATTGGACGAATGAAAGCGGTATCTGGATCCCCTGTACTGAGGGTAACCGACCGGTGTTTCTTGAGGTCATTCATATTACGCCGACCAGCCCAGCCCTTCAGGCGCAAGCTGATTACGTGATTGAAGCCCGCAATTCGAAACCTTTTTATATCAAATTCGCACGCAACGAACGTGCCTTCCGACCATTGTCACTACCGACACTGGTACTACCACACTGCTCACTTAAGCAGGCCTGGTGGTTGCTGAGCGCCAACTAAGCTGCGCTCATCAGATTACTCCCCGCCCTGTTATCTGCTGTACTTCTGTTACGGCGGATAACGGAGTTTATTTGCTTATCCGCCAACACGCACAGACCAGCTATAGCCTTGTCCGTCACTTAAAAATCAACGACTAATTTTTCCCAGCATCAGATGAATCTCCCGCTTCACCAACTCGCGATTTTCCCAGGGAATAAAATGACCTGCTGTGGCTAAACGCACGACGCTCAAATCGGCGTTGACCAATACCTTTTCTGCAAAATCAACATTTTCCGGGTACACCAATTTATCGTGCGAACCTTGAACCACCGTAACGGGTATTCTGAGTTCAGACCAACCTGAGCGCATATTTTCTAGCGAATTCTGTAACAGCATAATTTCTTCATTGGCCTTTTTCATATCCGCGCCTAAGAACCAGGAAACTACACCCATGCTCGCAGCAAGATTATACCAACGAGGTTTCCCCAACTGAGGATCAAGACTGCCCGCCAGCAAAATCAGTCCCGAAATCAATTGAGGATTTTGCATGGCAAGATAAGCCGCTAGCGAGGCGCCCAACGAATGCCCCACAAGGAGAATTCCCTGACCTTTATTTTCAGCATGTAACCGTTCAAGCAAAGGTCGAAGCAATCGATTTTGTTGTTCAAAATTGGCAACCACATCTCCGCCACCCAATATAGAACCACCCCAGCCCGGACGATCCAAACTGATGATATGCGCTTGCCGTTGCAACGTTAAATCCATCAAATAACGTGCGCCATTATCCCAGCCACCCGGCGTACCGTGTAAATAAATAACCGCTGGCTGCGTGCTAACACCTGAGCTGACATATTTGAGATTTGAATCACCCTGTTGAAAATAAGCTTCATTAAGGGTCGAATTACCACGCACCTTAGTCTCAAAAAAGTGCGCTTCCTCAACAAAAACATTTGGTTTCCCGCAGGCCGATACAAAAAAGGCCAAAGCCAAAACTAGTGTGAATTGGATGCAGATTTTAATTCGAGTCATTTTTTCTTCGCCAAAAATAAACAACGCACTTTCAAGTAATAAGCGCTATGTCCTACTTAGTAACCACCAACCCTGCAACGTTCCGCTCGACAGCTCGCTTGCTTTAGCTGCGCCGTCACCGTACATTTCTACAGACCGACACCATTACAACTTCTGACACCTTCGAGACTTTTACATGACCTCTAAGATCACCCTTATTACCACTGGCGGCACCATCGGCTCCACCATCAGATCAGACTCGGTGGACGTATCGCAGGGCCAGCAACAATTACGCGCACATGTTCAGGAAATCTGTCAACGCCAACAGGTCACCCTTTCAACACGCGCCGCACTGAATAAAAACTCAGAAGATCTAATACCCGCTGACTGGTTAACACTGCTCGACTTCATTGCTGAAGAGATCGGTAACGGAACACAAAAAATCATCATCACTCATGGCACCGACACCATGGCCTACACTGCCGTCGCCATCGCTTTGTGCTTTCGTCACCTACCAGTAAAAATTGTATTAACCGGTTCCTGCTTTCCTCTGGATCATCCCGCATCAGATGTCGCCATTAACCTGATCGGCGCAATCGCCAGCACCACTGAACCTCTCATACCTAACGGGGTTTACCTCAGTTTTACCACTGCGGAGAGACAAACGAAGGTCATTGATGCGCTGAGCATCAAACCCATGAGTTTTGACGAATTGAGTTTTAACGCGAGTTTTTGCCAACATATCGGCGTATTTAACGACAACAACTCAAAGAATTACCAAGCCAACCCGCTGGCGCAACAAACTCAACCACCAGCACTACATATCAATCATTCGGATATCGACTTGGCAATGCTCAACTCCAGCAGCCAACGTGTGGTCCAATTACTCTGCTATCCCGGCATGAATGCGGTACAACTATGTGCCAGTCTTGCGTCGGGTAGCTGTGTAGTTGTCAGCCTGTATCACAGCGGCACAGGTCCCTCGCTGCCAGGCGAAAATAGTTTGTTGCAAGCTATTACATCTCGCCCTGATTTAACGTTTATATTGGCCACTCTGCCATCGCCCTACATCACAAAGCCCTACACAGCGACACATACCCTGATGCGCGCTGGGGCTTTGATCTATAAAGATTTACATCCACACGTATTTCATGTGGCGTGTACGTTGGGACTGGCTGCGGGAATGGAATTGGACGAAATATTAAAAGCGCTTAAACCTCATCAACTGGCGCGGCCAAAATATTGAATTGCTCAACATAAGGCATCAAATCCAGTTGAAAATCCGCTTGCAGCTGCTGAACACGGGACATCAAAAACTCACTGTCGGCAACAGGCTGTTTCAGCGCAAACAAAAGGGTATTGGCGTGATCAGGCACCCCCATCAAAACCACGATTGGAAAATGCTTTCGCACCGTCTGCAATAAATTAATCATCTCTGCTTCGTCGGTTAGTAGCAGGTTAACCGTTAGCATTCCCTGTGAAGTGAGGCTTTGGCAGCAGTTGCCGTAAAACTGCTCATCAAACATACACGTCGGGTGGCTATTATCCGCATACAGGTCGCAAAAAATGGCATCGTAGTTTTCCTCAACTGCCGCAACAAAGGCTTCTGCGTTCATGCAATGCAGGGGACTACGCTCGCTGACCTGAAAAAACTCCCGCGACAGAGCAATAACATCAGCACTGTTGTCAACGGACTCAACCGCTAATGCCGGCCATGTTTTTTCAAAAAAACGAATAAAGGAGCCGCCACCCAAACCCAGATTCAACAACCGTTGCGGTTGCTCAATAAACACCAGCCCCGCCAACATCGCTTGAGTATAGGGCAGCTGTAATTGGTGGGGGTTATCGAGCAACATGCAGGCCTGCACGGCAGAGTCACCGAAGTGCATCCAGCGCAGGCCATCTGACTGTCGTATTTCTATTTGAGGAATGCGTGAGGAATAAAGAGCCTCACCGGCAAGAGATGCTAATTTATCGGTAAGGTTATCCATCCGGCAACTATAACAGGTCAACCGGGCAAGGGCAGCGACCGCGCGCTACCAGGAATTGCCAGTTACTAGTCCTGGCGGTAATCACCTTGGCTAAAGGAGGATTTCCCTGCGTTCAAATCTTCGGTGAGTTTGGCAATGTTTATTAGCCGGTGCCTACCCACCTTAACCGTAGGAATAGTATCGGTTTGCGCCCAACCTCTCACGGTATCCAGAGTGGCTCCCACAAAACTAGCAAAGTTCTCACGAGATAAAAGCGGTGGCAACACTGAGAAGCTAATTCCCTGTTTCAGTTGAAGTGCTGCGTCTTTTGTATTACTTTCTGTGTCCATACTCATATTAATACTCACTGTAACATAAAGCTGTGGCTGTTTTTTCTGCTCTTAGTGCTTTGCATACTAAGTAGAGCACCTTTGAATAACAAGTAGTATCTACCATTATGGTTCTAATCCGGATCAAATCATTGCTTAAGATCAAGCAACTCAAAGTTGATGATCTGGCGACAAAAACCAGCATCGCCTACAGCCGCTGGGCTAATGTGCTTTCAGGCAAAGCTAAACTTCGCCATGCCGAAGTTGAAGCGCTGGGCAATGTTTTTCCAGAGCACAGGCTTTGGTTGGCCTATGGCGACACACTCCCTCAAGCAGGTCAAACAAGCCCAGAAGCATAAGCAACACCCAAAATACTACCGACCGATTAACCCCCGTAACTTGACCTATATCAACAACATCCACTAAATCATTCGCTATCCTCTTTATGCTTTGATCAGAAAAGTAAGCACGGGAGAGTCATGATGCATGCTGAAGATAAAACGATGGCAGTCAACATTTCTATTACGGTACTTGCGCTTCTGGGGCTGATGTTTGTGCTTATATTTGTCTCAAACATGATCGCCTGATCCTTCAGGGTTTTCATTTTCTCAGCTGCTCTCGCAGATTTTGATGGGACTTTTTAAGTCCCATTTTTTTGTCCTTAACGTTTCCACATCCCACCAAAAAGCTTCCTGCCTCACTGTACAGGTGACAAGGCACGGTCGAAGCCCTATTATTCTGACAACCACAAATGAGACGTTGCCGATGAATTCCGAAGAAACGACAGCCGCAGGGGAAGTGCCTGAGATAATTCATCCCAAGGGCATACGCGAACATACTGATGGAAGAGAGTTTCGCCCCTACCTTCTGCTAGGCGCGACGTTACTGATTGCTGCCGTATTGGCAGCCATTTGCTACGCCATACAACTTTATTTTATCGGCCCCGGCTAGGGCATAATGTTACAAAGCCTGAAGAACGGACAGCTTGCTTAGCTTTCCTTAGGCTGAAGAGGAACACCCGGCATACGGGTGACATTGGATGTAGCGGATTCGGAGATTTTTGCGACGCCACCCTTTTCCACTTCATCGATTCGTACAATGGAATGCATCGGAATATAGGATCGAGTCACCGACTCAAACTCAGCTTTGAGCTTTTCTTCACTGGGATCAACCAGCAACTGACTGCGCTCACCAAAAACAATCTCCTCGACCTCAATAAAGCCATACAGGTCACTTTGAAATATCTGCTTGGCAAATACCTCATAGATTTTATCCTGATTAAAAAAAATAACTTTATACAGTGGAGAACTAGCCATGGGACACACATCCAAACTCGCTGAGGGCGCGGGATTCTAGCATAACCGACAAAGATTACGAAGCCTATCCAAGATAAAGGTACAGCCCGTTAATCTGGCTCATCTAACCAGACCATCCTTTTACTATGCAAGCAACCCTACCAACACAAAGCAGCTATTTATTTGGCTGCTAACTAGGTGCATTTCTCTCCCAAGTTTATTGTCTCCACTAATTAGTCAACTCAACACAGCCTCGGAAATTTCAAGTTTCCCGATTTTTTTTGCAATGTCATACAAATGTCACATTGAGAGATCACAATCGCCTTCGATTTTAGAGCTATACCAATCTAATAAAACAAAACTACATTTTGAGCTAATGAGTTAAACAACTCGGGAAATATTATGAAATTCAAACTGATCTCTCTAGCAGCAGCCCTGATTGCTGCCCAAGCAAATGCTGGCACTGTCACAACAGAAGGTTCCGACTTAATCATCAACACAAAAAGCGGCTTGGAAATTAAGACCGCTGATGAAAAAGCCTCTTTTAAACTCGGTGGCCGTATTCAGTGGGATTACAACAATTCTGAAAAAAATGGCGTCACTGATGAGTCTGATTTCGATGTTCGTCGTGCGCGCATCTACACCAAAGGTCATTACGGCGACTGGGGTTACAAAGCACAATTTAACATTGACGAAAGCACCGGCTCTTCTGCCGGTACCGTAGAAGACCTGTACATCCAATACAAAGGTTTTGGTGACCTAGCTAAAATCACTATCGGTCGCGCTAAGCAGCCTCTGGGCCTCGAAGAGCTGACCAGCTCAAAAGACATTTCTATTCTTGAGCGTTCAGCCATCACGGAAATGTACGCACTAGGCCGCCAGGAAGGCATCAAGCTAGACGGAAAAACCGGTATTTTCACATACTCATTCGGCGCTTTTGAAGATGATGATGAAACTAAGAAAGAAGCCAGCAGCCTAGGCTTTGGTGGTCGCGTAACAGCCGCGCCAATTAATGAAAACGGTAGTGTACTGCACTTCGGCCTGGGCTATGCCGATCGTGGTAACTCATCTTCAATAAATGACGTGTACGGCTTGGAACTTGCTGGCGTAGCCGGTCCTTTCCACGCACAGGCTGAATTCTATGATGCTGATATGACTACTGGCGACAGCAAAGACGGCTACTATGTGCAACTAGGCTGGATCCTAACGGGCGAAAGCCGCCCATACAAAGATGGAAAATTCAAAATCGTTAAGCCATCTGCCGACACTGGCGCCTGGGAAGTAGTTGCTCGCTATGAAGATGGCGACGGCGACTTTGGTGATATCGAACTTGGTGAAGACAAAGCATCTGCTTACACCGTTGGCCTGAACTGGTATGCAACTAAAAACGTTCGTCTTGGCGTTAACTACACCGAAGGTGAAAGCGACACTAGCTCTGACGACGGTTCTGAATTCCGCACTCGCCTGCAGCTCGTGTTCTAACCCAAGCGTATAAAGATCTCCTCGACCTATTAGCCTATCCCTCCTAGACAGCCTATAGGTAGGAAAGCCCCGATCATTTGCTCGGGGCTTTTTTATGCCTCGACGTTGAATATTTCCATGACGATGATCACCAGAAATTTGAAACCCGTATAACCAATCACTGACGAGAACATCATAAATATTTCCTTATAAAATCAATAGCTTTTCTATAAAAGCTTGTCTATATTTGAGTGTTAACCAATGGGAAAGGCAAAGGCGCTAGAATGCCCTCAGTTTTCGAAGGATTGATACAAAATATTCCAGCGATTTTTTATCGCTGTGCATGCGATAAAAGCTGGACCACGCATTTCATGAACAATGCCATTGAAGACCTCACTGGCTATCCGGCGAACGACTTCATTGCCAACAATGTTCGTACGTTCACCAGCATTATCCACCCGGATGACAGCCGAAAAGTCTCATTTTCCATCCTCAACGCCGTTTCGAATGAAACGCGCTGGGAAATTGAATATCGCCTCATCACCACCGCTGGCGGCATCAAGTGGGTCGCTGAAACCGGTGTCGGCATTTTCTCAGACGATGGCCAGCTAGAATACCTTGATGGTTTTATTCAGGACATCAGCGCACGTAAAAAAATGGAATTGGCCCTAAAGGCCTCCGAGCAACAAATTCGCGACATGGCCTTCACCGACTCAGTAACAGGGCTCGCCAACCGTAATTTATTTACCGACCGGCTTGACCAATTAATCCTCAGCTGTGAACGCTACCAAACCGAATTCGCTTTATTATTTATTGATCTCGACAAATTCAAGCAGGTCAACGACACCCACGGCCACTTGGTAGGCGACAAACTATTGAGCATGGCGGGCGAACGTATCAGCGCCTCCTTCCGTGAATCCGATGTAGTGGCGCGATTTGGCGGCGACGAATTTTTAGTTATCGTAAAAAACACGACGGATGTCGCCAACATCGAGCAACTTGCAGAAAAATTGCTCACCACGTTATCCCTGCCCTATTACGTCAACAATTTGGAATTAGTTATTACCGGCAGTATTGGCATCACCACCTGCCCGCTGAATGGCCGCTCCAGCAATCAACTTATTCAACATGCCGATAAAGCCATGTACGAAGCCAAAATGGCGGGCAAAAATCGTTATCATGTTTATCAACCGGAATCAGAAGAAAGTCAGTTTTCCGCTCTTCATACCAGCACGGCTAATTAGGCCGCTTACTCCACCACATTAAACGTATAAGGCGGCTCAGCTATTATCGGTTCTGCCGCACTTTTACGGCAAGTTCGCGCCATTAAGACAGCCCGCTAATTATCACGAATTTCACTCAAAACGTCATTTCTATTAGATTTCTCAAATCACACGCTTTATATTTGATGCGCGCCAAATCAAAACGGAATTGATATGAGCTCTTTTTTTGAAGGTCTAATCCAGAATATTCCTGCTATTTTCTATCGTTGCCATTGCGATGAGCAATGGACCATGTTGTTCATCAACGAAGCGATTGAAAAATTAACCGGTTATCCGCCAAGCGACTTCATCAACAATAACAACAGAGCCTACAGCAGCATTATCCATCCGGCTGACATAAAAAAAGTCGATGACTCCGTACAAGCTGCCATGCTGGCGAGCCAGTCATGGGCTGTTGAATATCGATTGATTACTCAAAAAAATGAAGAGAAATGGGTCTCCGAAATGGGGGTAGCCATTTACTCTCCCTCCGGAGAACTAGAATACCTTGACGGTTTCATTCAGGATATTACCGAACGCAAAAAAATGGAGCTGGCGCTCAGAGCCTCCGAAAAAGAAATCCGTGACATGGCTTTTACCGACACAGTAACGGGGCTGGCGAATAGAAACCTTTTCACCGATCAACTCGATCAAATTATTCTTGATGCAAACAGATACAAGCACGAGTTTGCTCTACTGTTTATTGACCTGGATGGATTTAAAAACGTTAATGACAGCTATGGCCATTTAGTCGGAGATAAACTGCTAAGTATGGCGGGCGAGCGTATCAGCACGTCGTTCCGCGATTCTGACGTTGTCGCTCGCTTCGGCGGCGATGAATTTTTAATCATCATCAAAAACACCACGGATATCGAATCCATTGAAACGATATCAAACAAACTGTTAATCAAACTGGCCAATCATTATTACGTAGACGATCTGGAACTGTCCGTCACAGGCAGCATTGGCATCGCAATATTTCCGCGCCACGCAACACACAGCACTAAACTAATTAAACGGGCAGACAAGGCGATGTATCAGGCAAAAGATGCTGGCCGCAACCGCTTTGTTGTTTATAGCGACAACGAATCAGCACCCGAGAAAAATCAGAAGGAAGCAGCACCAGACCTCTAGGCCGCCAACAGCAAGTGTTTAAAAATCACTCTCCTTTGTAATTTTTAAGTACACAGTATTTAGCAAATTGTGTGGCATCATTAGTCGTCCAGTCACCCTTGGACGTATCACCCATACTCTCACACCAAGCTTTAGTGCCAACCTCTGGTGAGCACGCCGCTAATACAGAAAACAAAGACAACGTCGCCAGCATGGTAAACAGTTTTCTCATTGCAATGTCCTTACATAATCAGATTAAAGAGTGTAACGCGTTGCAGAGCGAATCAATACAACGGCATCATTTCTGTCGATATGCTAAGACAACGGCCCAAAGAATAACAGCCCGAAGAGAGAAGTATTAACCACCCCAGCTGCGCACACGCCCAACATCCACGTGAACAAAATCACTGCGGGTATAAAGACCAACGCCACCGCCCTTCAGGGCCATCGCACTTTTTTGTAAGGCTCGAGCATCTACGCCGGGGATACGAATATCAATGGCCTTGCCCTGCATGTGTAGACTTTTCTTGGCAACGCCATTACTTTGCGAGCTAAGCATTTGATTCGTGGCTGGAGAACGATAACCGGAAATAATATGGAACGGCTGCTTGCTACCCACCATGACCTTTAGATCATCCAAAAGCGTTAGCAAGCGCGGATCCATCACACACACTTCATCGGTGCGGTGATCACGCAGCAGCTTATTAATATCTTGCAGGCTTTCCTTCACAAAACTGCCTTCAACACAAAACGTAGTTTTGAGGGATTCGCCCGTGTGCAGGTTATAAAACTGCAAGCTGCGCTCAACGGGTGCAGCGGGTAATTTGGCAAAAGCGGTGGAGGAAACAGCGAGACCAGCGGTCAAACCGCCAAAGTTACGTAAAAAGTTGCGGCGGCAATTGGAAACTTGATTAGGCATAAAACAGATACATCCGGGACATTCTTAATTTTGAAAGCGCCCGAAGTATAGTCAAGGAACACCATTTTGTACAGTTTTTGATCAATCGCGTTGTCTACCGACCTTCGGATTTTCATTTTGCAGCGCCGCCAAGTCCGTCATATCTCGATGATACAGGTCATTGGCAAAATTAAGAGTGCCCTGTTCGTCAATCCACGCCGTCCAATATGTCACATATAAAGGCACAGGTTTTTGCAATTTTACGATGTAGGTATCAATACTTTCGAAAAGAGGATCCAGCAGCTCCGGCTCCCAATAGTTAACCTCTTGTATCAACGCATCAGCCAAGCTGCGAGCCGACTCAAGGCGAATACAGCCTGAGCTAAAAGCACGCCTATCCAGTTCGAACAGGTGGTGGTTATTGGTGTCATGCAGATAAATGCTGTTGTCGCTGGTCAACGGGAATTTGATTCGGCCCAACGTATTATTTTCACCGGGAGGCTCCCACAAACGCTGATAATTCGCCCCACGGTACATTTTAGAGAGGTCAATTTCTTCCTCCGGCACTAGCACTGGAGTCTCCCAACCAGACAACACATACAAATTATGCGTGGTTAAATAGCCGTTATCCTCTTCCCAATGCGGCAGAATATCTTTAAAGGCGATGCTCTTTGGAACATTCCAGTCTGGATTCACGACTAACGATTTCACCTCTGCACTAAACACCGGCGTTTGCCGGGTACGGCGCCCGATAATTGTTTTCATATCGAGCAACACATTGCCACGAGCATAAAGACGTAAACGAGACTCCGGGATATTGACCTGTAAATAAAACTCCTCGGAGGGCAATAGTAATTGCCTTTGCCTGTTAATATTCAACACCAGCTGATCGATACGCTGCCAAGGCGGCACATTCAGTAATGCTCGAGTCTGCGGTCCCAAAATGCCGTCCGCCTTGACCGAATGACGCATCTGAAAATGCATTAACGCCGTTTGCAGCGACTCGTCAAAATGCTGAGAAGCAAGACTAAACACACTCTGTCGCGGCAGGTCACCCAACAATCGCAACTGACCCTTTAATTGTGAAACCTGAGCATGGCGGTCGCCCTTGGCCAATAATGGCCCATCAGCAAAAAACTGCCACCGCTCGCTGTGCTGGATAGCTTCATATAATAGTATTGCGTCGCCCAGCGACGTGAGCTTTTTCGGAACGGTTGCAACAGGTTGATTAACGATTTCGTGAGCAGGTCTCAGAGGCAGACTTTCAGAGAGCATTGCGGTAGATAATAGAGCACCCTCTGTGGCTTCCTCATCTGCAAATAATGTAGGTGAACAAACCAGCAGCATTAACGTAATAATTAACCCAATTTTACGTGTCATGCCTATTATATCCGCGGCGATCAGTGTATCGGCATCCTGCCAGCCAACAGCAACCGTCCGTTTTCATGTCGGTATCATGATTGTTAGACCAAACTCCCTTCATTGGGTTCTTTTTGATCGAGCCGGACTTACCATTCTACGCCAATATCCTTATTTAGCGAGCCAACCGAACTTTCGCAACCCTAAAACCGGCAACCTCCCCCAATCCAAACAACGCAAGTTATTGAAACACTGTGCATAAAATAATCAACTTGGGTATAATGCGCTCCCCCTTTTTAAGGGTGTTATCCTTCACGAACTTTTGGTTAATCGGCATGGCAAAGAAGCTTTTTATTAAAACCCACGGTTGTCAGATGAACGAGTACGACTCGTCTCGCATGGCGGACTTGCTGGGGGATAGCCATGAGATGGAAATCACCACCGACGAGACAGAGGCAGACATCATTCTGCTCAACACCTGCTCGATTCGTGAAAAAGCCCAAGAGAAAGTATTCCACCAACTGGGCCGCTGGAAGAAACTCAAAAATAAAAATCCTGATTTGATGATCGGTGTGGGCGGCTGCGTGGCCAGCCAGGAAGGTGAAGCCATTCGCGATCGCGCGCCCTATGTCGACATGGTGTTCGGCCCACAAACCTTACACCGCTTGCCAGAAATGATTGATGCTTCAAAAACCAATCATATTCCCGTGGTAGATATTTCCTTTCCGGAAATTGAAAAGTTTGATCGCCTGCCAGAACCTTCAGCAGATGGCGTCAGCGCCTTTGTTTCTATTATGGAAGGCTGCAGCAAATACTGCACCTTCTGCGTGGTGCCCTACACACGCGGCGAAGAAGTCAGCCGTCCTTTTGATGACGTGATCGAAGAAGTAGCGCATCTCGCCAGCCAGGGCGTGCGCGAGGTCAACCTGTTAGGCCAAAACGTTAACGCCTATCAAGGATTGTCACACGATGACAATCCTGTCGATTTGGCTGAGCTGATTACCTATATTGCAGCCATCGACGGCATCGACCGTATTCGTTTCACCACGTCACATCCGGTGGAATTTTCCGACAGCCTGATCGAAGTTTATCGTCACGTACCCGAGCTGGTCAGCCATTTGCACCTGCCCGTGCAAAGCGGTTCCAATCGCATTCTGGCAGCCATGAAACGTGGCCACGAAGTCGAAGAGTACATCGACAAGATCCGTCGCCTGCGTGAGATTCGTCCGGACATGTGTATGTCCTCAGACTTCATCATTGGCTTCCCCGGCGAAACCGAGCAGGATTTTGCCGACACCATGAAGCTGATCGAAACCATCGGCTACGATCTGTCCTTTAGCTTTGTCTACAGCGCGCGTCCCGGTACGCCAGCGGCAGAATTTGAAGACGACACGTCTGAAGAGGTGAAAAAACAGCGCCTCAGCATTCTTCAAATGCGCATCAACCAACAAGCCATGGCGATCAGTGAATCCATGGTTGGCACCGTTCAACGCGTGCTGGTTATTGGGCCATCCAAAAAAGATCCATCTCTACTACAGGGCCGTTCAGAAAGTAATCGCGTGGTTATTTTTGATTCGCAGGGCACAGACCTTGAGGGCAAGTTGGTTGACATCACCATTACTGAAGCGCTGAAGAACTCCATGCGCGGCACATTGACAAATCCCGGCCAGACTTTTTAAAATAATTTCGTCTATCGAAACACGCTATTAAACGGATTTTTTATATCCTGGTAATTTAGGCTGTATCGCCCAACCACACTGAGTTACAGCCTAAGAAGCAGCCCAATTTACAATAGTGAAATACCCTAATTAAAGCACTATACTAACTAGTAAGATCATTAAACGGAGAGTTTAAAACCACTTGGCTACCAACCTACAGTTCGCGACCCAAAATCTGTCACTCAAACCAGAAGACAATCGCCGTCTGGCTAATTTATGTGGCGGACTTGATGAACACATCAAACTGATCGAAAAACGGTTGGGCATTGAAATCCATAACCGCGGCAGTAAATTTCAACTCTCCGGCGACGCTGACAGCATCATTGTCGGCAGCAACATTTTACAAAGCCTCTACAAAACCACCCGCAATGACAGCATGCTCACGCCTAACGACGTGCACCTTGCCCTTCAGGATGCGGGCATAAATGGCGACAACAGAGGCACCCAGCAATCGCCCAATTTCGGCGAAGATGCGGTTAACGATAAAGATTGGGTAATTACCACCAAACGCAGCGTTATCAAGCCGCGCGGTGAAAATCAGAAGAAATACGTACAGAACATTCACATCAACGATGTGAACTTTGGTATTGGTCCCGCCGGTACTGGTAAAACCTATCTGGCCGTTGCCTGCGCCGTCAACGCACTGGAAAAAGATGAAGTGCGCCGCATCGTGCTGGTTCGCCCAGCCGTTGAAGCCGGAGAAAAGCTAGGCTTCCTGCCGGGTGATTTAGCTCAAAAAGTCGACCCGTATCTACGCCCACTGTATGACGCGCTCTACGAAATGCTCGGTTTTGAAAAGGTCGATCGCCTGATTGAAAAGAATGTCATCGAAGTCGCTCCGCTGGCCTACATGCGCGGCCGCACACTTAACGACGCCTTTATTATTCTTGATGAAAGCCAAAACACCACCAAGGAACAGATGAAAATGTTCCTGACCCGCATCGGTTTTGGCTCACACGCAGTAATTACCGGTGATGCCTCACAAATTGATTTACCGTCGGGCAAATTATCAGGCTTGGTGCACGCCATCGAAGTGCTCGACGGCATCAAGGAAATTGGCTTCACCTACTTCAAGTCTCAAGATGTGGTACGCCACACACTGGTACAACGTATTGTCGAAGCCTACGACAGCTTTGATGAAGCCAACAGCGACGCCCCCAATTACAACCAAGATCCCGCTGAGAAAAATTAGCATGAGCGAAGACTCGATTATCCTTGGCAATATCGCCTTTGAAGATGCCAGCGGCGCCGACGGCGTCCCTGAAGCAACAAGCATCGAACAATGGGTGAAACACGTGCTCAGCCATCAGCTGAACACAGCCGACTTCCCGGAAATTAACATCCAAGTGGTGGACGAAGTCCTCATCAGCGAATTGAACGAAACCTATCGTCACAAATCTGGCCCCACCAATGTCTTGTCCTTTCCCTTCGAGGCACCACCGGGTTTGCCGGAAGAAGAAGCTGAGGCATTGCTCGGCGACATCGTAATATGTGCGCAGGTGGTCAGCCGCGAGGCCGAACAGCAGGACAAAACGCTGCAAGCCCATTGGGCTCATATGGTGGTACATGGCGTACTGCATCTGTTAGGCTATGATCATCTAGAAGATCAAGAAGCCGACGCAATGGAAAGCCTGGAGGTTCAACTTTTGAACGAACTGGCCTTCCCCAACCCTTACCAACAGGCTTAACGACCAAGCACCATGAGCGACGACCATTCGACCAAAAGCCAGGAACCTAAAAAATCCTGGCTAGAAAAAATCACCCAAGCCTTTCACGCCGAGCCCAAGAACTCGGAGGATGTCCGTGAGTTTTTAAGACAGGCTCAGGACAATCACCTGCTCGATAATATCGCCTTTAACATCATCGAAGGCGCTATTGAAATTTCTGACCTGCAAGTACGCGACGTTATGATTCCGCGCCTACAAATGACGGTTGTGAAAGAATCCGACACCCCTGATCAGTTTTTACCGCTGGTCATTGAATCCGGTCACTCACGTTTTCCGGTTATCGGCGACAATCCCGACGAAGTGATTGGCATCTTGCTGGCCAAGGATTTACTACCGCTGATCCTCAGCAACAACGCCGAAAAATTCAAAGTAAAAGATGTATTGCGTGCCGCTACGGTCATCCCTGAAAGCAAACGCCTGACCCAACTACTGAACGAATTTCGCACCAACCGCTACCACATGGCGGTCGTGGTCGATGAATACGGTGGTATTTCCGGTTTGATCACCATTGAAGATGTGCTGGAAGAAATCGTTGGCGAAATCGAAGACGAATTTGATACCGACGAAGAAGACGCCTTCATTCGCCCGATTGAAAATGGTCAAACATTAGTTGACGCCCTTACCCCCATTGAAGACTTTAACGAACACTTCAACCTGGGTTTCAGCGATGATGAATTCGACACCATTGGCGGTATCGTCATGAAGCATTTTGGTCGCCTGCCGAGCCGTAACGAAAGCATCGAAATTGCCAACCTGAAGTTTAAAGTACTGACATCAGACAAACGCCGCATCCGCATTTTGCAGGTTTCACCGGCCAACACCTGAAGCCCATCATGATCCCATCCAAATGGTGTTACCTGCTCGCGCCCTTCGCTGGCCTGTTAGCGCCCTTTGCACTGGCACCCTACGATCTTTGGCCACTGAGCATCGTCTCCCTGTCGCTGCTGTTAGCGTGCCTGCAACAGGCCAAACCTAAACGCGCATTATTGATAGGCTGGCTATACGGCCTGGGACTCTACGGCGCTGGCGCGTCATGGGTGTATCACAGCATTCATGACTACGGCCATGCGCCCGCCGTACTGGCCACCACGCTGACCGCGCTGTTCGTGGCGACGTTATCTCTGGCCTTTACGGCCTCCTTTGGTTATGCCTTTGTCCGCTTATTCAGAAGCAACCGCTGGGGCAACTTGCTCGGTTTTCCTGCCCTGTGGGTATTATTTGAATGGTCGCGCAGCTGGTTTTTAACCGGCTTCCCTTGGTTGTTTTCAGGTTACGCACACACCGACACCGCGTTAGCGCAATGGGCACCCGTGCTGGGCGTATATGGCGTGAGCTTTATGGTTGCGCTATCGGCCAGCGCGTTTTATTTGCTGGTCGCGGCATCAAAAGGAAATAAATTTAACCGCGCCAGCGCGCTCTACATAGCACTGGCGCTCACCCCCTGGTTAGTCGCAGTGTTGCTTGCTCAAATCAACTGGACACAACCGCAGGGCCAAGCCATCAGCGTGACACTGGTGCAGCCCAATATTTCTCAAGACCTTAAATGGCAGCCCGAGCAGCGTAGCAAAACGCTCAACCAGCTTTACCTGCAAACCCGGCTCAACCTCAGCAGCGATATTATTATCTGGCCGGAAAATGCCGTACCGCTGTTTCATCATCGTGCCTCACCGTTCCTTGATGATATCAGCGAACTGGTCAAATCGTCCGGCGCCACCGTTATCACCGGCATTCCCTATTGGCAACTCAATGACGATGACACGGAAACCTACCACAACAGCATCATCGCGATCGGCGCTGGCAGCGGCATTTACCACAAACAAAAACTGGTGCCCTTTGGCGAATACGTACCGCTGCAACAGGCACTACGCGGCCTGATTGAATTCTTTAACCTGCCCATGTCCGACTTCCGTCCAGGCCCCGCCGAACAGGCTCCGTTGATTGCCACTATTGACGGAAAACCCTTAAGGATCGCCCCCTATATTTGCTACGAAATTGTCTACCCGGATTTTGTGCGTGACCTCGCTAAACAAAGCGACCTGCTACTCACCATCAGCGACGACAGCTGGTTTGGTCCATCCGCAGGCCCACTACAACATCTGCAAATGGCTCGCATGCGCGCGATTGAACATGGTCAGTATTTAATCCGTGGCACCAACACCGGCGTCACCGCAATTATTGATCATCAGGGACGTGTAGTGTCTCAGGCGGCATCATTCGTAAAAGACAATCTGAGCGGTGACGTTTGGAGAGTGGCAGGCCAAACGCTTTATTCCCGACTGGGGTCGTGGCCGATTCTTTTGGGGAGTGTAATGCTGGTGATGCTTGGTTGGAGAAGAAAGAGCTCTTCCCTCGAAAATTAAAATACCCTCTCAAGAAGATCATTCCGAAACCTAAGATTTCTCCCTTAGTCGAAATAGCAACCTAACCATCATTCTCGCGAACGCAGGAACCCATCGAATTAAGAATAAATGCATACCGGGTTACCCGATAAAGGGCACAAGCAAGCCCGGTATGACGGTCAACGTGTTTAACGCCTTCCTGTCTTAACCGGTGCTCGCTTGCGAGCAGGTTTAGCTGCACTCTTGCTTGGCGCTTTACCGGCACTCTTTCCAGCGTTTTTCACAGTACTTTTTTCAGCACCAGCGGCACTCGGCTTGGCTTTCTTGCCATGATGGCGAGGCGGCAAACCGGTATGTTGCGTCAAGGCACGCTGGCCTTTGAATTTGGATTTTGCACCCAACATACCACGGCGGCCTTTCTGCTCTTCGGGCACCAACTGGTGTTTGCCGCTACCAATCAAGTCCGCACGGCCCATCTTCTTGAGCGCGGCACGCAACATATCCCAGTTATCAGGATCATGGTAACGCAGGAAGGCTTTGTGCAGCTGGCGCTGAACTTTGGTTTTAGGCGTCGATACTTGCTCGCTTTTATAATCCACTTTTTTCAGCGGATTACGTTCGCTGTGGTACATCGCCGTGGCAGAGGCCATCGGTGACGGGTAGAAATTCTGTACTTGATCGAGGCGGAATTTATTGGCTTTCAACCACAACGCCAGACTCAGCATATCTTTATCACGCGTGCCGGGGTGTGCAGCAATAAAATAAGGAATCAGATACTGTTCCTTGCCCGCCTCTTTGGAGAACTGCTCAAACATTTTCTTGAAGCGGTCATAGGTGCCCATGCCCGGTTTCATCATCTTGGTGAGCGGCCCGTCTTCGGTATGCTCAGGGGCGATCTTTAAATAGCCGCCAACATGATGCGTCACCAGCTCGCGTACATATTCCGGATCTTCTATCGCCAAGTCATAACGCAGGCCGGAGGCAATCGCCACACGTTTAACGCCCTTTATATCACGCGCTTTACGGTACAACTGCGTGGTGTGTTTATGATCGGTTTCAAGATTTTTACAAATCGTCGGATACACACAGGAGGGCCGGCGACAGCTTTCTTCGATCTTCTTATCCTTGCAATTCAGACGATACATATTGGCCGTTGGCCCGCCTAAATCCGACACGGTACCGGTAAAGCCCGGCACGATATCACGCATGGTTTCGATTTCTTTCAGGATCGACTCTTCCGAGCGACTTTGGATAATGCGTCCCTCATGTTCGGTAATCGAACAGAAGGTACAGCCGCCAAAACAACCGCGCATGATGTTCACCGAAAAACGGATCATCTCATAGGCGGGGATTTTTGCATCGCCATAGGCCGGATGCGGTACACGTTGGTAATTAAAATCAAACACCCAATCCATTTCCTCGGTAGTCAAAGGAATGGGCGGCGGGTTCAACCACAGGTCACGTTGACCGTGGGCCTGCACCAATGCGCGAGCATTACCGGGATTGGTTTCGCGGTGAAAAATACGCGACACGTGGGCGTACAAAACAGGATCATTACGCACCTTCTCGTAGGAAGGCAGGCGAATGTAACTGGTTTCCGGATCACTTTTAATCGCCGCCGTGGACGGTACGATTGTCAAAACCTGTGCGCCTTCAAAATCCGCATCGATTTCGGAATCCCCTTCAGCATCGTAACCCGCCGCTTCGCCAGATTCTTTCTTAGAGCAACTTTCCGTTTTGGCCGAGGTATCCTGATAAGGGCTGAGATGTTTTTCTACTTTACCCGGCGCATCAACACGGGTGGAATCAATTTCCTGCCAGCCTTCGGGCATCTTATTACGGAAAAACGCCGTGCCACGAATATCGGTCATTTCATCAAGCGTGGTGCCGCGCGATAGTCGATCGGCAATCTCACAGATAGCACGTTCCGCATTACCGTACACCAGCATATCGGCGGTGGCATCATGCAATACCGAGCGACGCACTTCATCACTCCAATAATCATAATGCGCCAACCGGCGCAGGCTCGCCTCAATGCCACCAATCACAATCGGCACATGTTTATAGGCTTCTTTACAACGCTGTGAATACACCGTCACCGCACGATCAGGGCGCTTGCCGCCTTCGTTGCCGGGTGTATACGCATCATCATGACGCATACGTTTGTCAGCCGTGTAACGGTTGATCATGGAATCCATATTACCCGCGGCGACACCGAAAAACAGGTTCGGCTCGCCCAGCTCCATGAAGGCATCCTTACTGCGCCAATCCGGCTGCGCAATAATGCCCACACGATAACCCTGCGCCTCCAGCGCTCGCCCAATCACCGCCATGCCGAAGCTCGGGTGATCCACATAGGCATCGCCGGTGACGATAATAATGTCGCAGCTGTCCCAGCCTAAATCGTCCATTTCGGCACGTGACATGGGTAAAAATGGTGAAGTGCCGTAACACTCAGCCCAGTATTTTGGGTAGGAATAAAGCGAGGTAACTGATTTCATGATGTACTACGAGAAAATAACAAGGCCGGTGATTATACACGAAACGGGGAAACAGTTCTTTAGAGGGTTTTCGAAAGAAAAGGGACGCATTTATTTACAGGCTTTAGCCAATACTTCTGCAGTCAATTTCGCTTTCTGAGCGGCACGTCGATCACCCTGAACATGCGCCAGCACAATGGCTCCTTCCTTTAGCAAGCACAACGAATCTGTCAGCGACTGAATCTGCTCAGAAGCAATATCCAATGTCCTGACCTGTTTTTTTATCATCGCCGCAATATTATTTTTATGCAGCAAACACTGCTGGTGAACTGGGTCCTCTGGATCACTAAACTCACCACTGACATTGATAAAAAAACAACCTCGGAAAGCCAGCAGTGCCTCCGCTCTGTCGTTAAACCAGTCGTCCAGCGCCTCAAACAGCGCCTCAATTCGCGCCATACCGGGTTTGGCCTTATTCAGCTCGCCTTCCAGCCATTCGCAAAAGCACTTATCCCGGTACGACACAACGGCGGATATCAGCTCGCTCTTGCTGGAAAAATGGTGGTACAGGGTTTTTTTGGCGATACCGGTCTCGGCCAGAATCTCGTTGATACCGACCGCGTGAACACCTTTTCGGTAGAAGAGTTTAAAGGCTGTTTCGACCAGTTGTTGACGCTTTTCAGACATGCACAGCACTCTCAAAAATAAAATAATATTGACATAAGGAGACAGACTTGTCTACCATTCAGAGGTAGACAACTTGGTCTCCTACAATAAAGCGAAAACCGAACAAGGATAGATTTATGACATCACTCATTAAAAAACTTAAAGGTGAAAGCGTGGCATTGCCGCCAAAACCAAGCATAAAAGCGATTGCGCGGGCCTGGCTGGGAGGCTTTATCGCCATATCATTGGTGGCTGGTTTGGCTGATAGTCTTGAGATGATGCTGGTACTGGGTTCCTTTGGCGCCTCATGTGTCTTGCTGTTTGGGTTTCCGGAGGCACCCTTTTCACAACCTAGAAACCTAATCGCAGGCCATTTCCTGAGCTCAGTGGTGGGGCTGATATTTCTGACACTCTGCGGTCCCACCTGGTGGTCTGTGGCATTAGCCGTTGGTACCGCAATCGCATTGATGATGGCGACTAGGACGGTTCACCCACCTGCTGGCTCCAATCCGGTGATTGTATTCCTTATCCAGCCCGGTTGGGATTTCCTGCTATTCCCAACATTGACTGGAGCGCTTCTACTAGCCCTGGTAGCTTTGATTTATAACAACCTGAGTCGAAGTGATAAATATCCTAAGTACTGGTAAACAAAGCCGTATCCTGTTTTGAATAAAAAGGGGCTAACTTTTACCCCTTTTTAACCTTAGGCAGGAAAGACTTCTCTCAAGCTCACCGCTATTATTACTGATCATATCTTCGAATAGCGGAACCCAAACACCCTATGGAAAACTTCAGCCATTTTATTTTCGCCCGCGCCCTGCATGTGATTGGCGTGCTGTTCTGGATTGGCGGCGTTGCCTTTGTCACAACGGTATTGATCCCTTCGCTCAAGAAAATCACCAATACTGACGACCGACTCGCACTCTTCGAACAGCTTGAGGGCAAGTTTGGTTTACAGGCAAAAATTGCCACTCTGCTGACAGGCCTTTCCGGTTATTACATGCTGGAAGTTATGAACGCTTGGGATCGGTATCTACAACCGCAATTTTGGTGGATGCATTTGATGACACTGGTGTGGGCCATCTTCACACTGGTATTGTTTGTGTTTGAGCCGCTGTTCCTGCACCAGTTATTTCGGGAGATGGCTATCAAGAACAGCGACAAAACCTTTGCTCGCCTGCACTTGATGCATATTGTTTTGCTGACGCTGAGTGTGGTGGCGGTATTAGGTGCTGTCGTGGGCTCACATGGATTTTATTTTTCTATCTAGCTAATTTTAAATAAAAATTCATCTATACAGTCGCGGCCGGTATTTTGCCGCAACTAGTATGATTCGTTATAGTACTAATCATGCAGGGGCTAATTTGTGCCGGAGGGGCCAGATCCCGTGATCTCAATTTAGTGGCGTTTAATAACGAACGCAATCGATGTAAAGAACGCCCTCGTAACGGCACGCCCTCCAAGCCAGAAAATAAGCTACCTGTAATAAATGGACAAAACCTTGCCGAAAAAAAGGCAGATTATGGGGGATTTTATGGATCTTAAGCTGGAACCACTGGAGTCAGAAACTGGCAATAATCAACCAGCGGACTTCAAACAAAAACCCCGAGAGACTCGATATTTAGGGCCTGAGCGTCGCCTCGGACCACGACGACTCAATGCAGATCGCCGAGCTATGCTTCGCTTTGAGCCAGGCAAAGAAGATCGGCGTTCCGATACAGATCGGCGTGCTGGAGGTAAGTGGAATAACACCTATAGCATTTAACTTGGGGGAGCTAAGCTAGCTTTCCTTCACGTTCATCAAGTCTTCGATGAAATGAGCCGCTAGCTCGTGTCGCCCGGCATAGCCAGATTTTGCATAGATACTGGTGGCTTGCTGGCGTACGGTCTTTTCCTTTACCTCACGCAGCTCAGAAATCTCGCGCATCGAGAAGCCCTTGATCAACAACAAAGCCACTTCGCTCTCAGAGGGAGACAATTTCCATTGGGCAAATTGTTTTTGCATGACCATCATCAGGTCGCCGGACAGGCGCGCCATACGTGATTGCTGCTCTTTCACCTCGCGATTTAATTGACGAACCCTGTTCAGCTCGCCAAACAACGCCAGCGATACGGCAACAAATACCAACAGCTCAACAATGATATGAAAATAATTTTCACCCTCGTCAAATAAGTCTGACGCAATGTCATAGGCAAAAAACAGTGCCGCCAAAACCAGTACAATTACCGGAAAGTAGTTTCGTATCTTCACCCTTCCTCGCTGTGCCTTTTGAGCATACGCTTAGTGTTCTGAGCGCTTTGATTTAAGAGACCACATACGCTGCCATACCGGTTTTCCAACCATCGAGTGGGCAAACACGGCACCAACATGCAGCGCTAAATAAAGCGGAATAATACCTTCGCCTATTTCGTGCAGATCTTCAACCAGTTCGATCAAGTCCGCTTCAGGTTCGCCACCAAAAATAAACAATCCACTTCCGGTGATCGCCATCCAACCGAAGACCAGCAAACCAAACGCCTGCACCAATCCGGCAATGCCTTCATGTATGCCACGCTCAGGTACTCTAAGCATGAATAAGCCTCGGATATCTGCAAAGGCTTGTGACCATTGTTTTCGAGAAAACAGACTCCAACCTGAAAACTTTAACACACCACCGCCGACCAGGCCGGGGATGACTCGCAGCATCCAAAATACCGCCAATGACAGTCCAAGATAGGCATGCAACAAATAACCCATAGAGTCGTTGCCGTTTTCCGCCAGCTCGGCAGTCAGATACGCAGTAATGCCAAATACAGCCAGCCCCATGTGCAGGAACTTGGCGTATAGAGGGTAGTCGTAGTTTCGTTCATTCATCATTATGCCCTTCCATAAAATCAATCAATTACTGATAGATTAAGGCCTTTGTGTTGTGAAAGAATCGGGCAAAGGCCTCGAAAATGAGGCGATGGGACATATGTCCTACGGTTTTGTGCTCTGGAATTCAGCAACAAATTCACCTAATTTAAGGATAACAATGAAGAAGTTATTGGTTTTTTTTGCCGCCGGCTGTTTAGGCGCGCTGGCAAACAGTCTTACGGTCTGGTTGTTTGGCGATTTGGGCGTTACTAAATCGCTAGGCGTCGCCATCTCACCCACTTTATCAGCGGGCTGGCTGTACCCACGATTAATATGGGGAGGGCTTTGGGGGCTGTTATTTGTGCTACCAATGCTGCAATCAAAACCACTACTGAAAGGCTCTCTACTGAGCCTGTTTCCAACTATCGTTCAACTGTTTGTGGTTTTCCCGTACCAAACAAGATACGGCATTGCGGGCCTGGAGCTAGGGTTACTCACCCCGCTAGCAGTGTTGTTTTTTAATTGGGTATGGGGCGTGGTGACGGCATTAACGATACGGCTCGCACGATAACGGCCAGCCACAAAAAAATCACATATTAAACGTTACGACCTGCCCGATAGTGTTGGAATAACGGAAATAGGGCGTCTTCTCTTCATCGAAGGCGGAGCCGCTCTGGTTAATGAAGTAGCACACATTTGGCCCGCCGCCGACACTCCAGCCATCAACGGGAACCCTTGGATCATAAATCGAAATTTCCGGTGAATCCGGCAACACCGCATTCCATACTGAAACACAGCCAGCCAAATTTTCGTTGAGCTGTTTAGCCCAACCATTAGATGTAACTTCTACATCATGCTCATTGACTTCAACGATGGCGGCCTGCCCACCCTCATCAGACCATTTAAGGTGAGCCAAGTTAACACCTTTTTCAAAGGCCTCTGTCACTTTTTTGGCGTCCGTGACAGCTTTGCTATCAAAAACAGTAATTGAGCGATTAAACATAATCGCCGCAACAATACTTAATATAACAAGAACAATGGACATCTCCACCCATGTGAATCCACGTTGTTTTCTATTCATTCGCAAGAAGAAATTCCTCCTATTCATCCCATTTAAATAACCTTGAAAATACCAAGGTTTCAAAAGTATAGACTAAAACTAAAAAATGAATAGAAACTCAAATCCCACAATAAGTTAGCGAACTTTTCTAACCATCATTCATGGAAAGATATCGTTTAAAACCCGATCAATACAGGTTTTAAAGCTGTATTGCTGCCTCCAGAGTTTCCAACTCCTCATGCAGCTCCATCCATTCCTCCTCAAACGTTTCATTCTGTTGTTTGAGTTCGCCTTGGCGCTGCATGATCTGCTGCAACTCATCTTTGTTAGCCGCTTCATAAATAGCGGTATCTGATAATTTATCTTCGATGCTGCTTAGCTCAGTTTCATTCGCTTCAATATTGGCTTCTATTTTTGAGACTTTCTTTTTCAGTGGTTGCAACTGCTTACGCTGCTCAGCCGCCAGACGGCGCTGTTCCTTGCGGTCCACTTTTGGGCCTTCTGCGCTGTCGGAGGAAACCTTTTTCGAAATAGCATTGTCCTGCTTACTTTTTAACAACCACTGCTGGTATTCATCCAAATCTCCGTCAAAGGGCTGCACCTGTCCATCGGCCACCAGCAAAAACTCATCAACGCTGTTGCGTAGCAAATGGCGATCATGGGACACCAGTATCATCGCGCCAGAGAAACTTTGCAGCGCCATGGTTAAAGCGTGACACATTTCCAGATCAAGGTGGTTGGTAGGCTCATCCATGATCAACAGGTTAGGTTTTTCCCACACCACAATTGCCAACGCCAGACGCGCTTTTTCGCCACCGGAAAAGTTCTCCGGCGAACCGGCGGCCACATCGCCATGGAAGTTAAAACCACCGAGGAAATTACGAATGGTTTGTTCGCTTGCCGTGGGAGACATGCGTTGAATATGGGTAATGGGGCTGGCCGTTAAATCCAGCGCTTCCAGCTGATGCTGGGCAAAGTAGCCGACATGCAGGTTGTCGCTGGCATGTCGAATACCGCCCTCGCCGTCATTACGAACAGCTAAGTCACCGACCAATGTTTTGATCAGCGTCGATTTACCCGCGCCATTAGGACCTAACAGGCCAATACGGCTACCGGGTGTAATGCTGATACCGACACCGCTGAGAATTTCTTTCTCCTCGTAACCCAGGCTGGCTTTTTCAAGGTACAACAGTGGGTTGGAAGGCTTGGGTGGCTCGCTGAAAACAAAATGAAAGGGCGAATCAATATGCGCCGGAGCAATATCCTCCATACGCGCCAAGGCTTTTATACGGCTCTGCGCCTGTTTGGCTTTAGTCGCCTGCGCTTTAAATCGGTCGACATATTTTTGAAGATGCGCACGCTCAGCCTGTTGCTTCTCATAATTGGCCTGCTGTTGCGCCATACGTTCTGCGTGCTGACGTTCGTAGGCGGAATAATTGCCTTTGTAATAATTGATCTGATGGTTATGAAGGCGTGCAACATGAGTAGCAACCGAGTCCAGAAAATCCCGATCATGAGAAATCAGCAGCAAGGTGCCCTGATAACGTAACAACCATTGCTCAAGCCAGACAGTGGCGTCTAAATCCAGGTGGTTGGTTGGCTCATCAAGCAGCATTAAATCCGCCGGACACATCAGCGCCTGCGCCAAGTTTAAACGGATACGCCAGCCACCAGAGAATTCACTAACCGTTCGCTGGTGATCTTCAGAACCGAATCCCAACCCCATCAACAGTTGCTGTGCGCGACTCGGGGCGGTATGAGCATCAATGGCATCTAGCTTATCGAACGCGTGCGCCAGCGCCGTGTTGTTCTCGCTGGCATGAGCCGCCTCAATTGCCGTTTCGGTTGCACGTAATTCAGCATCGCCATCAAGCACATAATCCAAGGCGGTACGATCACTGTGAGCCACCTCCTGCGCCATGTGAGAAATACGTAATTGCTTGGGCAAAACCACATCGCCATGATCGGTATGTAACGAACCCAGAAACAACTGAAACAAGCTGGATTTACCTGTGCCATTGGCACCAATGACACCCACGCGCTGCCCGGCATGAACCAGCAGGTTGGCTTTTTCTAACAGTGGCTTGTGCCCGCGCTGCAGGCTAACTTCGTTAAGACCGATCATTTGATTTCAATTACTCTACTTATCTGAGGAATACATTTTGACAAGGGTGCAGGGATCATTATCGAGATACCCCTTGCTGCCATGTTGGCGCATCAGTTGCGCAGCCAGTCCCGTCATTGGGGTCGAAGAACCACGGCTTTTCGACAGGCCTACGCCCATATCCAAATCTTTGAGCAGGGTTTTGACGTGCCAGGTCACCGCTTCAAAATCTTCGGCGGCCATACGTGAACCGGTAATTTGTAACGGTGTGGAGTCGGCAAATCCGCCTTTCAGTGCTTCCGGAATCAGAGTGGCATCAACGCCGTTCTTCTTAGCCAGCGCCAGCACTTCTGCCATCACCATCACATTACAGCTGACAATCATCTGATTACAGACTTTAGTCACCTGTCCACTGCCCACCGGGCCCATGCAAGTGACGCGTGCGGATAGAGGTGCCAATATCTCTCGCAAGCTATCAACCGTTACTTCGTTGCCGCCCGCCATAATCGCCAATGTGCCCGCCGTGGCCCCGGCAACACCGCCGGAAACGGGGGCATCTACCCATTCCATGGCGCACTGTTTTTTAAGCTTTTCGGCAAAAATGCGGGTCGCATCTGGTTCAATACTGGAGAAATCAATGAGGATTTTCCCCTCAGCGCCATTTTCAGCAATGCCACCATCACCAAACACCACCGTCGCAACGGCATCAGTGTTGGTCACGCAGGTCATGACAATATCTGAAGCCTTGACGAGATCAGCAATCGAAGACTGTGCCAAAGCACCTTTTGCCACCACTGGTGCCAGTTTTTCTGCACTGCGATTCCAGACATTAACGCGATAACCGGCCTCTAACAGCCGAGACGTCATCGGTGTACCCATCAAACCTAAGCCGATAAAACCAATGCGTGGTGATTGCTGACTCATAGCCAAAACCTTTCAAGAAATAAACAGGCGGCTATTCTAGCAGAGTTGTACCAAGTCATTACGACCGAATGGGGTATCTTAAGCAATAAATGCCGTCATGCCGGCCCCGGCAAAGCATCCATATAATCCAGCTAAAGAAAGTGGATCCCGGCCTGCGCCGGGATGACAAAAGGAGAGCCTAATCAGCAGTTAAGCGATACCACAACAGGCCCAGCATTTCATGCAACATCCAGGTGCTGGTTTGCAGGCTGCCAATATTGGGAACATAGTCAAACAGCAGACTGCCCGCAGGATTGGCAGTTTTAAACATGGTTGGAGCCGGTGTCACCTCAAAACCCGCTTGCTCAAAGCTATAAACAGCGCGCTGCATATGCCAGGCGTGGGTCACCAACAGAATTTTTTTAACGCCATCGGCTTCGGTCAATTTTCTGGAGTTTTTAGCGTTTTCCCAGGTGGTGCGGCTGTTACCTTCGCGCCAGGTTACCTTGACTAGAAACTCCTGCTCCAGCACTCGAGTCATAAACTCGGCCTCAGGTACAGAATCTTCCGACCAAGCTCCCCCCGTCACCAAAATCGGCAGCCCCGTTTTGCGTTGCAAATAGGCCCCGTAACGTAAGCGCACCAGGCCCATCGGCTTGGCGGTATCCTCTCCACCGTACTCGGGTGCAACCCGATAACGCCCCGAACCCAACACCACAATGGCTTGATAATCGTCAGTTTTGATATCTTGCCAAGCCAGTGCAGGATAGCGCTCCAGCTCGGTGGCAAGAAAATGGGAAACCTTTGGCACGCTCAACGCCAACAAACTCAGCAGGGACAACCCAATAACGAGGCTTTGCAAGATACGACGGCGGCGCAACAGCAACAGCGCAAAAACCACCGCAACAATATTGACCAGCGGCGGCATTACCAAGGCCTTTAAAATAGCCCTGATCAGCATTTCATCCATTAAATAAGCCCAGAAAAAGCCTTTGCATAATAATTGTTTTAACCAGCAAGAAAATTTGCCCGTTTATACAAAGGCTTTAAAAGATATAAAGTGATTTAGTCGTGACTGCTACGCTGGAACTGATCACCACCGCACTCTGAGCAACTCATCAGAAAACCGGGTTTGATAAATTCCTGCTCAGCTTCGCAGTTATTACACACGAAGGTGCCCGCCAGCACATACTCATTGCTGACATAAACTTCTTCTTCGTACTCAGCCAGTTCTTCTTCCAACTGATGCTGTTCGATAATCGACTTGTCGGCGACCTGCTTCAGCATGCTTTGCAGCTTGTTTTCCAACAGGCTCATATCGAACTTGAGCCACTCCGCCAGGCCTTTGCCGGTTTGTCCCATAAAACGATTGAGGTTTTTTAGATCGCGCTTGAGGTAAGCACCCAACAGGCTGACTTCCTGTTTAGTCAGCTCCTCAACATCCTCTTCAAACTCGATCGCTTGATCAATACCGTGCTTCAATTCTTCCAGCGTGACTTCTTCAGCCTTGCCTAAAGTTTCCTCGACGCGGTGAATAATACGTTCGTACGCTTTTTCGTGTTGTTCGGTCATATCTAAATTCTCTACTAATTAAAAGCGGAAAAGCCCTTTCATCTCTTAATCACAGCCACTCATTATAGTATCCTACGCGTTTCCCTTTTCCAGGTATAGTTTTGACAATGGACCAGCGCTACCAACCCCATGACATCGAGCAGGCCGCCCGCGCCTTCTGGGATGAACACAAAAGTTTCGAAGTT
>Ga0209396_1001055_pt1 | contig 31380 bp, 29 predicted proteins | sample GOMGulsemesocosm_6_FD_184638 | JGI IMG/M metagenome (GOLD analysis project Ga0209396, IMG submission 184638) | Methane-oxidizing microbial communities from mesocosms in the Gulf of Mexico - GOM8C Gulf of Mexico (SPAdes) (version 2) | ecosystem: Environmental > Aquatic > Marine > Cold seeps... | reverse complement strand
AATGTTCATTATTGGTTGATATTTTCCAGATCACTGGCTGCCATTGTGACCCTATAAATTGGTTGTTTTTTCTATTTTTGTTACGCGCCGCACCTAAGTAGTAAGTCATATTAGGCGCAACGTCTATCTCAATGGTTTTGGCAATTTCCATCGTAGCTCTATTATTACTGCTACCTAAGGTATGTACTTTTAAAATATGTTTACCTGGGGATAAACGAAAGTTGGTTCTTGAACGAATAGCTCCTTTGCCATCAATATTCATCATAAATATTCGACCTATACCTATATTATTCAGGCCTTTTGGTGATCTTGATGTTTTAACTTGACCGCATTGGCCATTAACCATTGAATGTTTTGTCACTTCGGTGGTCGTTTGGCGACTCCCCACTGTAAATGTAAATTCAGGTAATTTTCGCCCTAAAATTTGAGTGCTAATTTTTTCTAAAGGACTTTTCGCTTTTGATATATTGTTGAGACTAGGTCTATTAGCTTTACGCACTAATAATTCCAACATATCGCCTGGAACAAGTCTTTGTAATAAGGTAATGACTTGTTCACTACTTTTTTCATTTATCTGAATGCCATTTACAGCCAAAATTTTATCATTGACGATAAGCTTCAATTTGCTAGCTAAGCTATTTTCGCTTACAAATAAAATCGTGTAACCTTGTGAAGGGTCATTAATATCAAGCTCTAGACCTATATTGCTTTCCTGCATTGCTGGCATTGCAAAATTGTAGTGAATATTATCTATCGAACGTCCCGTTTGTTGTTCAAGTTTTGATACCGTCAACAACGTCGTTTTTATTTTGCTTTGTAACTGATCAAGTAATTTTTTGGAGTCATTGCTTAATTCCGCCGTATATACAGGTAAACTAAAAAGAAAAGCAGCCCCTATCACAACAATTTTAAAAGGAAGTATGTTAAATCGACACATTAGATACTCCGATACATATACTGCTTTATCGATTAAACACATTACAGTACGTCCTTAAAACTACAGTTTCGTTGGGATTGCTTCCATATAACCGGTTGCCAGTATTCGCCCGTTGTTAACCGTGCGCGTTTGCCTCGGTTAAATTTTGCCACCAGATAAATACGAGTATTTGGCAATATGTTAATCTGCAAGTTTTTACGGTTTTTCATTTCCCCTCGACGACGGGCAAAAGCTGAGTCTGAGATGTGTTCCTTTAATTCAAGAGTATGTAGGCCTGGAGATAGACGTAAATTATTAGCATATACATTTTTGCCATCAACTTTATGTACACTCACCGGATAAAATTCTTTAGTTACAGGTGGCGAGTTAACCACGAAGACTTCTCCACACTGATCATTACTTTGCGTCGTAGTAATAGTAGTAGTCGTTGGGGTACCTATTTTCAAAGAAAATTCAGGGATATGGCTCATAGTAATATCGGCAATTAATTCACGATATACACCCGCATGAAGCGTTGACATTTTAAGCTGCTCCCCAGCAGTTAATACCTGCAAGTCATATAACATTTTTGCTGACGTTGCTTCAGTAATTTCAATATCATTAATTGTTAAAATAATGTCGCCTGCCGATATTTGTAATTTATCAGCTAAACTGCCGAGGGTAACAGATAAGACTTTGAAGCCTGCTTGTTTTTTTTGTTTGTCTAGAACGACTCCCAAAGGTAACACCTCATGAGCTGCTGCCGCAGTCATCGAATAGAAGTAATGATCACCTTGATGGCCCGCTTCATTTTCAATTGTTGCTACCTTGCGTAATGTTTCTTTTATATGAGGCTGTAATTGCTCTAATAGTTGCTGCGACTCTTGAGTATAATATTGCTTTGGCTGACCAGCCAAAACCACAGTACTGATCGCTATACAAAGTAAAAAAATGGGCGATATTATATGGGCTTTCATTGTTGTTGGTCTCTTATCTATATCGTGATCGTTTTTTGTTGCTCGGTAGCGAGCAACATTTGACCAATAACTTTATGACGTTGTTGCCACAACTGTTCTTTTTCTTTATTACTGACTGACTCGGCATAGGCCTGTTGCAACGCTTTGTCAATGTTGCTTAATTCTTCATTAAGCTGAACTAGATATACGTTATCTAAGCTTGTTGTTGCTCTTTGGCTAAACTCTTGTTGCAATAGTTGGTTGTGAGCAATCAACTGACTCAGCTGTGTTTCTTTTGTTAGTGGCACATATGAATTTACAGATAATTTTGGCATTCCCCAAAGGACAACTATTAACAGCGACGCTGCCATTGACAAAGCGCCTGCTCGCCAGAGCTTCATATCTCTATTATTTTTTTCAGCTTGCTGTTCTTTGAGCTGCAAAAGATAGGCTTGTTTCGTTTGCTGCCAGTTATTTGTAGGCATTTTTAATATTGGTAATTTAGTTAATCCCATTCGTAAATTGGCAATGTTTTTTACTTTATTACGGCAATCACTACAGCCCGTAAGGTGTAATTTTGCGGTATCATCAAGTTCTAGTAACTGCTCATTATTTAAGTGCATATTTACTTTCCTGTTCTGCGGTTGCAACGACATCACGTAATAGCTTATAGGCTCGGCTTAAGGTTACTTTTGAAAAACTCTCAGTCCTAAAAAAGAAGTCTGCTATTTCTTTGTGATTAAACCCTTCGACTTCATGCAATATAAATACAGCTCTGGCTGTGGCAGACAGGTTATCAAGTAAACTGTCGAGATCTAAACAAGCTTCCAGCCAATTACAATCAAATAAATCCACAGCTTCTTCTGCTAACATCTGCTCTTCTGTTAACGAATACACTTTGTTATTGGCCTTGAGACGATTAATGGTTTCATAGGTCACTATTTTACTTAGCCAACCTGCAAACAAACCATCCGCCCTATAAGTATCAATACGATTCATCAATTTCATAAATGACTCTTGAACAATATCTTCAGCCACAGCGGGTTGCCCACAAATTCGCAGAGCGAGTCCATAGCAGGCGTCTGCATAGGTGACATAAATCTGCTCAAACGCATTCATATCTTTTCTCTGCGCCTGTCGGATGAGTTCTGTCGATATCTCTTGTTGGAAACCTTTATTTTTTGACATATCTCAATTTTTTTTTTGTTGTTAATAATAAAGACAACTGACAAGTAAAAAACGTTACAAATTTATTTAATAATCTTTTTTTAATGAAGAATCATGCAAATAAAAACCAACTAATCTTAGTCCAAAACAGAGTAAATAAATATGCTTTTTATCCACAAAAACAGCGTTCTAAGTGCAGTACTCTCTATTTTGGCAGGTCAATTTCTAGAAAAAAACAGACTATACTTTACCATTTTCAGAACTACTACCTCTTTCGTAATTAGGCTTGACTATTAAATTGTTTTAGAGATATGTTAATAACAACTGCCCAAAAAAAGGACAATATTAATGCAGCTTTTTACAAAAATTTCATTCTTCTTGATGTTATCTATTTTTTCAAATTTGTCATTCTCCTCTACCAAGTTGGAAGCTTGTATGACTGATGAATGTATAAAAACATTTAAAAATTTCAAAAGATATGCCCGCCATGATATGCCTATTGCTATGGAGGCATTAGGCAACTTTTATATGAATGGTTATGGTGTTGAAATAAATCAGACCAAAGCCCTTCGCCACTATGAACATACGGCAAAATATGGCAGTAAAACCGCACAATATAAAACAGGCCTGATGTATATTTTAGGCATGGGACAAGACAAAGATGTGTCACGGGGTATCTCTTGGTTGAAGTGGTCGGTCAAAAATGGTTATAACAAGGCCGCCTATCAATTGGGGGCACTATATCTCAAAGGAGAAGTCATTGAACAAGACATAGAAAAAGCTATCCATTGGCTAGAAATATCATCCAAAAAAGGAGATGCTCAATCAAAATTTTTATTGGCGCAAATATATGAGCAAGACAAATTTGGTAATAAAGATCTGTCAAAAGCTATCACACTTTATACGCAATCAGCTTTTAAAGCTGAGGGTTCTGTCAAAAAGTTAGAAGACTTGAACGTTCCCGTACCTGAATATATAGAACAAAATGATGGTATCGAGCATATTGAAGTTAACCCTTTGCCCTTTTTAGAATTAATGGGGCTAAAATTAGCGGGATTAAAAAATTACCAAACACCAACCAAAGGCACAGGTTCGAGATTAATAGCGCCTAGTTGTCGAAATGCAAAAGTAAACTGTGGCAGAGTCGGAGTCATAGCAGATCCGAAAGCGATTGGTCGCTTTATTTATGATACACAACACGCTTCTAATAAAGCCGCCGCCGAGAGGTTGCAATAATACTGACCTAGGCTAAACCTAACAAACAGTGGCACTAATATTTTGTTAGTGTCACTTAGATTAGTTCAATATTTTATATAATATCACTTTAAAAAAGGTTCTTTTATGTCAATATTTAGAAGTTTTTTACTGTTACTCTCTTTGTGTTTATCACACTCATCATTTTCTTCTACCAAATTTGAGTCTTGTATGAGCAAGGATTGTATACAATTATTCAAAGATTTTAAAAAGTATGCTCGTCATGATATGCCCATTGCTATGGAGGCGTTAGGCAATTTTTACATGAATGGTTATGGTGTTGAAATAAACCAAACCAAAGCCCTACGATACTATGAACATACAGCAAAATATGGCAGTGAATCCGCACAATATAAAACAGGCCTTATGTACCTTTTAGGTATGGGTCAGGACCAAGATGTCTCACGAGGTATCACTTGGTTGAGGTGGTCGGTCAAAAATGGTTATAACAAGGCTGCCTATTTATTAGGAACGTTATATCTTAAAGGAGAATACATTGAACAAGATATAGACAAAGCTATCCATTGGTTAGAAATATCATCCAAAAAAGACGATGCACAATCACAATTTCTGCTAGCGCAAATATACGAACAGGAGCAGTTTGGCAATAAAGACATATCAAAAGCTATCGAACTTTATTCTCAATCCGCTTTTAAAGTTGAGGGTTCCGCTAAAAAATTAGAAGATTTGCACATTCCCCTACCTAAACATATAGAACAAGATGATGGTATCGAACATATCGAAGTTAATCCTTTGCCTTTTTTAGAATTAATGGCACTAAAATTAGCGGGTTTAAAAAATTATGAAACACCCACTACAGGAACCGGGACAAATGTCATCTCTCCTAGCTGTCGTAATGCCAAAATAAACTGTGGAAAAGTCGGTATACTGTCAGATCCTGTTGCTATTCAACGTTTTATTTATGACACTCGACACGCTTCTGATGCAGAGGCGGCTAGTAGATTATAATGAAGTAGCCAACAAGAACAGTATCCGTTTTATATACCTATAATCATTCAAGATGCAAGTTTTGAAAAATCTAAAAACTCATGAGTTTTGAATGGTCACAGGTATATACCTGACTTCATAGCGTTTTTTTACCACTGAATTGAACCATTTCTTGTTGCTATTTTTTACTGTAAATATTGACTTTTATGTTTGTATGAAAAATACTCAATATCTAATGCTTTTAAAAAGGAACTTTAATGCAATTATTTAGAATGTTTTTATTATTACTATTATCTAGCTTATCCTATCCTTCATTTTCTTCTACCAAATTTGAGCCTTGTATGAGCAAGGATTGTGTACAATTATTTAAAGATTTTAAAAAATATGCCCGTCATGATATGCCCATTGCTATGGAGGCGTTAGGAAATTTTTACATGAATGGTTATGGCGTTGAAATAAACAATACTAAAGCCCTTCACTTCTATGAACGTACCGCAAAATATGGCAGTGCAACCGCACAATATAAAACAGGCCTTATGTATATTTTAGGCATGGGTCAAGAAAAAGATGTCTCACATGGTATTACTTGGTTGAGGTGGTCAGTTAAAAATGGTTATAACAAGGCTGCCTATTTATTAGGAACGTTATACCTCAAAGGTGAATACATTGGACAAGATATAGACAAAGCTATCCATTGGTTAGAAATATCATCCAAAAAAGGAGATGCACAATCACAATTCTTGTTAGCACAAATATACGAACAGGAGCAGTTTGGTAATAAAGACTTATCAAAAGCTATCGAACTTTATTCTCAATCAGCCTTTAAAGTTGAGGGTTCTGCAAAAAAATTAGAAGATTTACATATTCCCTTACCTAAAAACATAGATAAGAATGATGGCATCGAGCATATCGAAGTTAATCCTTTGCCTTTTTTAGAATTAATGGCACTTAAGTTAGCTGGATTAAAAAATTATGAGACGCCAACAATTGGAACAGGTACAAGAGTCCTATATCCTAGCTGTCGCAATGCAAAAATAAACTGTGGAAAAGTTGGCATATTGTCAAATCCTGTTGCTATTAAACGCTTTTTACAAAAATAAACTATGGGAATGTCGGTATACAAAACACTCAACATCTAATGCTTTTAAAAAGGAACTTTTATGCAATTATTTAGAATATTTTTATTATTACTATTATCTAGCTTATCCTATCCTTCACTTTCTTCTACGCAATTAGAACCTTGTATGAGTGCCGAATGTGTTCAGATGTTTAAAGATTTTAAAAAATATGCTCGCCATTATTCGCCTGTTGCTATGGAAGCCTTAGGTAATTTTTACATGAACGGTTATGGTACTGAAAAAAACTTTGCTAGGGCCCTTAAGTACTATGTACGCACTGGAAAATATGGCAGTGCAACGGCGCAATACAAAGCCGGACTCATGTATCTTTATGGCATAGGCAAGGATGAAAATATATCACTAGGCATTAGCTGGCTAAAATCTGCGGTTAGAAATGAATATAATCCGGCGATATATTATTTAGGCGCAATGTATATTCGGGGTGATAAAGTTGAGCAAGACACTGAAAAAGCTATTCATTTATTAGAAGTGTCGGCAAATAACGGCCATGCTGCATCGCAATTTTTATTGGCACAAATATATGAACAAGATAGCTTTGGTATTAAGGACCCGTCAAAAGCTATCGCTCTTTATTCTCAGTCAGCCCTTAAAATTGAGGCAGCTGCACAAAAATTAACGGATTTAAACATTCCCTTACCTAAACAGCCAGCACAAGATGATGGTATTGAGCATATAGAAGTTACTCCGCTACCCTTTTTAGAATTAATGGAGCTCAAAATAGCGGGGTTAAGAAACGCCCCTATGCCAGGTTTCAAGTTAATAATATCGCCAGGATGTAAGATTGCAAAACGCGACTGTGGGGAAGCTGGCATAACAGACAAGAGCCTTATTCGACATCTCTGGAGAAATAATGTTCGGCGAATTTTGGAATAGCCTATTGATGTATAACAAATTGTTAGACTTGCATGAAAAACACTCAACAACAACGTTTTTAAAAAGGAACTTTAATGCAAATATTTAGAATATTTTTATTATTACTATTATCTAGCTTATCCTATCCTTCATTTTCTTCTACGCAATTAGAACCTTGTATGAGTGTCGAATGTGTTCAGATGTTTAAAGATTTTAAAAAATATGCTCGCCATAGATCGCCTGTCGCAATGGAAGCTTTAGGTAATTTTTACATGAACGGTTATGGTACTGAAAAAAACTTTGGTATTAAGGACCCGTCAAAAGCTATCGCTCTTTATTCTCAGTCAGCCCTTAAAATTGAGGCAGCTGCACAAAAATTAACGGATTTAAACATTCCCTTACCTAAGCAGCCAGTACAAGATGATGGTATTGAGCATATAGAAGTTACTCCACTACCCTTTTTAGAATTAATGGAGCTCAAAGTAGCGGGATTAAGAAACTCCCCTGTGCCAGGTTTTCAAACATCTATAAGTCCAAGTTGTAAGATTGCAAAGCGCGACTGCGGGAACGCTGGCATCACAGACAAGAGCCTTATTCTGCATCTCTTGAGAAGCAATGTTCGGCAAACGTTAAAATAAGTATTAGCCTATTGATGCTTTACAAATGAGTAAGTTAACAGAATAAAACTAACCGTCAAAGCGAGGATTAACAAACAATGCCGTAAACGTTTAATGAGTAACAGAAAAACGATAACGGCATTTCTTTTTCTTCGCCTATGTTGCTAGCACCAAACGTAAACACATGTTAGATCATGCGACCAGTCCAACGATGAAGATAAGCTTGTATTTTAGCTTTGCCGTTTCCACTTAATATTGCCTTCAATAAAACAGAAATCATCAAGGCCTTTTAAAATTATTTAATCCCTGTGAAACAAATTTTGGGGCTAATATTATTACGTCATTAAAAAGACAATTAAATGATAGTCGATAATCCTCTAATGTTACTGCTAGCATGGCTATTGTTAGTTTACATAGCGATTCATTGCGACAATATTATGTAACGATAAAAGTCTATTTTCTTATCATTGCCTAAATACAAACTTCGTCGTTTCAACTATTTGCAATATCTCAGGTTACAATTATTGCCGCTTATTTTTTATAGGCGGCAAAAATTTGCCTCCCTTTTAATAAATACCAATAATCCATAGAATTTCATGACTTAATATTAATGTTAATGGCAAAGAATGTAGTGACAAGCCAAAATCTTTACATAACCTTACGATTCTATAGAAACCCTTACACTTCTAGAGATAGTTTTACTTATACAGGCCTATTCCTTGCAGTACATATTGATATCATTCATAAATTAAGAATTTTCATGAGTACAATAATAAATGGTAGCCCAATTAAATTAAACTCACCTCAAACAATACAAAAAATGCAAGATGAACTAGCGAAAGTAGATGTCGATAAAAGTGGCAGCCTTTCTAAAGATGAGATATCGGCAATAGCTCCTAAAGACGCTACTCAAGATAAAATAGATAAAATGTTTGCACGACTTGATATCGATGCTAACGGAGAAATTAGCACTAAAGAACAAGAAGCTATATGGGAACAAATGACCGAACGTATGAGTAGTTTATCCAATGGATTAAGCTTTAAGGACGGACAAGAAATTAATGCTCCCTTAAGTCGTTTACAAAATACATTGCAACAAGCAACTGCAGCGGGCGATAACCTATCTACAAACAACAATAATTTGGATGAAAAAGCACTATCTAGCTCATTGAAAGATTTCACTCAAAAATACCCTCGAGTTGATTTACAGGCTTAAACAATAATGATGGTGGTAACTGTCAAATACCTGTGATTTTTTTAAAGATAAACATTGGTATATTTTAAAAATTGAACCTTGTATGAACTACTGAGTCAATAGTAAAGAAAATTAGTACGCTGGATTTAGCATGTCTAACCACTATTGTTTAAGGGTAATGGCAACATTTTTTCAAATCTTAATTCGTTTTTTATTTATTGAATTTGTTTATTAAACAGTAAAAACAGCTCAAACCTTTACAAACTAAAATAGGTAACATTTTGTTTATTTATAAAATAGAACACTAAAAAACACCGAGTAACAAGTCAACTCTATAAGGAGTTTTTTCCAATAGACACTAAGAATATAGGGTTGGTATAGAGGTGATAATTATTCGTTTTGATGACGATTAAACTTATCAGCTTTCGATTTCATATTACAAACATTTAGAAATAAGAATTTAATTATATGAATAATATTTCCTTACACGCGCATAAAAACAACCCGTCCATTCGGTTAAATGCTTTTCAGCTTGTAAACAAAAAAAGAATATTGATTGTTGATAGTGATATAGAGTTCGTGAAACCCATTAGTGCTTTCCTATCAAAAAGCGGATTTGAAATCACTATTTGTATTGACGGCATAAAAGCTGTAAAAGAAGCCAATAGTGGACAATATCAGCTTATTTTACTTGATATCATTCTACCTAACATCAATGGTTTTGAATTACTAAAATCATTACGGTCGAGTAATAAAGCGCCTATTATGATCCTAACATCTCAAAATGAACTTTTTGATAAAATTTATGGTTTAGAGATAGGCGCAGATGACTATTTGACCAAGCCAATGAATCAAAGAGAATTGCTTGCGCGGATAAACGCTATTTTTCGACGTATACGAAAAGTCGAACAACAACCTATAGAACTTGATGATATCAATGATATATCTATTAGCCTATCTACCAGAGAAGTATATTGTTGCGGAAACATTTTACAGTTAACGGGATATGAATTTGAGGTATTACATTATTTAATTTTAAACGCTGGCAGCGTTATCAGCAAAGACGATATCGTTGAATATATCCATGGTCGAACTATGCCATACAATGATCGTAGTGTTGATATGCATATCTGCAATATCAGGAAGAAAATATCGCTGTTCACTACAGAACAAAAAATTAAGACAATACGTGGAGCCGGTTATATATTTTTAAGAAAAACAATTTAACATAATAAGCCATTGAAACTATTTGTAATACACAGTAATTTATTTTACCTAAATCGAATTTTAAGTCTATTTCCCAGCTAAAGAAAAATATTCTGCACCTGATTGTGGTTGATTAGGTGTAGTGTTATCCCCTTTCACGATATTGTTGGTTTTATTACTATTACTAAATATATTGGTATAATCAAATTGCATTACACTCTCTGATAATGCAGTTCCTGAAAATTTCTCCACAGCTAGATCCACTGCCGAGAATGCTAATCCTAATGTTCCACCATATAAAAAACCTCCTGCTAATCTAGACATGGGACTAATCGTTTGCTCTGAAATATCCTGATAAACATTTGAGACAAAAGGAACATGATGGAGAATATTCAAAACATCAAAACCATCATTTAAGTTAAGTCCATTTTCACCAAAGGTAAATTGTTCGATACCCTCTGTTAAATTTCCTACAGGGTCAACGAACTCAGATGTACTAGTAGTAATATTTTCTTGTGTATTACCTGTTGCCACATCAGGAGTTGTTGTCATTTCCGGAGAAAATAGGCTAGCTTGTAAAGCGCTAAGAACTGTACTTTGTAAAGCTTCTATTGATGACTGACTGGTTAGATTATCTATAGAATCACTACCCGACTCACCCAATAATGCTCCCAAACCTAATGAGGAAATTAAGCTTTGCTGCATCGTATCAATGCTAGATTCCTGACTGGTATCATTCGATAAAATAGCCTTGCTTATCGGTTCATTTACTTGCAGAGCATCAGAAAAAAAGCTAGAGAAGGTATCTCCGAGAGTCTTAATTCCACTGATGGCCTGATCAGTAATATTTGTTGACTGATCATTACTAATATTATTAGAAAATTGTGCATTCATATTCAAGAGATTAGAGCCAGTTTCTGAGATCGTCATAAATTACAAAAAATTAAAGGAGTTTTCACCATCCTTGGCAATTGAGCTTATTTCTTCAAGTAAATTTACACAAAACAGACAATTTAGACTATTACATGACATACATGACAATTCTTTAGTTTGTTCCAACTATTCTTGACGGAAATCTACTTTTATTTCTGACTTAATAACAAATAATATATGTTAATAAAGTTTGAAATCATGTCTCATATTAATTCTACATTAGTTGTAATTTGCTGTTTTTTAACAGCATGCAGTAATACAGCCCCTGTCGATGAACAGATCGTTGTTGACTCACCAACAAATCCTAAAGTAAGCCAGCGAGCAGTCATTAGTAAAAAAGCACAGGTTAAACCAGGAGATCCTAAATTTAGTCCTGTTCGAAGTAGCCTTATAAAAAATATTCAACTGCCGTCGGGCTCATTGTTTAACCCTCAACAAGCTATTGGGCTCTACCAACCGAGCAATAATTATCAAGTTGGCGATATGATTTTAGTGCAAGTTAATGAAAAAACCTCAGCAAATAAATCAATCAAGTTTAAGAGCAATAAGCAAGGACACTTCGAATTAGAACCTGTCGCTTTTAATGCGGGCTCAATAAAAGTTGGCGGCGATGACCTTAGCGCTGAATATAAACAATCTAAAGACTTTGACAGTTCTGCACAGGCCAATCAAAAAAATGCGTTAAAAGGAGATATTACCGTTTATGTAACTGAAGTACTTAATAATGGCAACTTAATAATTGCCGGAGAAAAATGGATAACCCTCAATACCGGTGAGGAATATATACGTTTTTCCGGTGAGGTTAGGGTTAGTGATATTAGTTTAGATCACACTGTACATTCCGTAAGAGTAGGTAATGCACATATTCAATATAGTGGTATCGGCGAAATGCAAGATAATCAAGATCCTTCCCTTATAGGTAAATTATTTAGCATCTTTGATTAATGGTGACCACATGAATTTTACTGTCAGACCTATGATTAAAAATAGCATCGCTATGTTATTACTTTTGAACTTTCCCTGTTATGCCGTTTGGTATCAAGGTAGTGCCCAGCATAACTTTAATTTATTAAACTTTGATCAAGTTCGTACAGCAACGATAAAGCGCGCGGTTGCCAATGCTACCATGAAAGATAGTAGTTATATCCAAGTAGAAGACATTGTCTTAAATGGTTTATTGAAAAGCAGCAAAACATTACTTCGTAGTGAAGGACAATTAAGGCGTATCGAAATTATTGCGGAGTCTATCGACGAAGATATGTTCAGCGTAACCGTCAAGGTCGACATTAAATCTTCAATTAGCTGTGAAAAAGATCCCTATAGTAAGTCATTACTCATCACTCAATTTCCGTTACTCAATCCAAACCAGGCAAAGCAAGGTAGCTTGTTTAATTTAGGCGTTCAAGTGAGTAAACGCTTTGAGATGCAGCTTAATTCCCAGCCAAAAACGTTTGTTCGCTTGTTACATGATCAATCATTTTTGCCTAATAGCCCTAACGAAAAAGCGCATTATTTAGAAAACGTAGGGAAATATTTGGCGACAGAATATAATAGTCAGTTCATTTTATTCGGCGCTGTCAGAGACATTAGTTTATTCGAACAAGTTAAAGATCAATTACTCATTGATGATGTTCTTTTACGACGAAATTTCACGATAGAGCTCTACTTGTATGATGCACTTCGCAACAATATGCTGCTACAAAAAACCTACCACGGCGAGGCAAATTGGCAATATGAGCTCAACCATGCTGTAGACACCAATAACAGTGTGTTTTGGCGTACAAAGTACGGTCGTAATGTATTACATACTATCAATAGTGCCGTAACTGATATAAATGATACTTTAGGATGTCAGCAAAGTTTGTCTCAAATTATTCATCAAGAAAATCAACAGTTGGTGATTAATATTGGCAAAAATCAGGGTGTAAAAATTGGCGATGAATTTGAACTTGTACATCAACGTATCGTACCAGGAGCGAACGGAAAATCATTGACGCTACACTCTGTTGACCATTTAAGAACATTAAATGTTGTTCAGTTAAATGCCAAAAATGCCACATTAACAAACAATTCAACAGGTCCTCCCTTAGATAACCAGCTATTAAACTTGGTTATTCCCAAAGCTCTTTTTTGAATTTTCACTTACATTACCCATTATATTTATAAGGTTTTTCGATGTTTAACAAAAAAAATTACACGATTCTATTACTACTGTTTCTCTCATCCTGCGGATCAGGATCAGGTTCAAACAGCGAGCCTGAAAAAGTTGACTCCAAATACCAATTTGAACTCTCTGCCAAATTAATTAACCAATGCCGTCAGGAAGTCGTTTTCGATCAATTCGAAGTTCATCTACAAGATGATAATTGGCAACTAATTGAAAAATATTCTGCAAATGTTAATGGACTAGTGAGTTTCACTTCTAAAGAAAAGGAAATAAACTACACTATTGTTGCCAAATATCAGCAGGGGAACGGTAGCGAAGGTTTAGATATCGTCAGTTATTTTCATGCTAACACAGCAACGCCATCTCTTTATATTGCTACCTATGATGATTTATTAGACAACAGTGGCTGCGATTGCGTAACTCAAAACATTAATTTACAGCATCGAGTTTTCTCAAGAATTGATACGGTATCAACTTCATTTCCTTATGAAGATTGGCAGCGCATAGATTCACAAAATACATACTTTAATAATGCAAAGATTTGCCGAGTTATGGATGAGGAATGGCCAATAAGTTCATTGTCGATTCGAGGGTTAGATGCAAAGAATGATGCTATTGGCGTCGCCAGCTTGCTAACAGGGTTTAGCCTAAATGAAGATCAACTATGGGAAGCTGCCGCTGTTGAAGTTGCCGATACAATTGACCTACCCAAAGAGCATACAGCGTTCGAATTGACGCAAACATTCGCCAATGGAGAACATTTCTCGGCTAAAATAGCTAAAGATGATGAATTACTCTCTGTATTCAATAGTCATCCATACATCAGCGAATCAATTTATCAATCTAAATCAAGTCATGTTTTTGAAGATATCGATAGTCTTTTTGGTCGGACTACTTTTTCTAGTTTCCATCAAATAAAATCAAGTGTCTATGAAGAAGCTTTTAGTGCTTCAGCTAAAGTAGACAGGCCTAATATCGATAATACCAATTACTCAGAGCTCAATAGTGATGGCAGTTACGATTATAGTACAATCTCAGATTATCCATTGATAAAGTTTACTTTTGATTTTGATGTAAGTCCTTTAAATGACAACACTTCAACGCCAATAATCTGGACCATGTACGGACCTATAAAAGGAGTACTTCCTTCTTCTGTGCAACTCGTCGGTTACGATAATGTGGTAACACCAAATACAAAGATGACCAATACCGACATCCAAATTATTAAGAGTTCAACATCAAAAAATTATGAAGATTATATTAAAAATTATCAACATATTACAGATTCAGACTTTTATGATGATCTAGATTATTTTCATCTAAAAGTGGCATTTTAGGTAGTTGTTGTGAGTACATTTAGAGTAGACAAATTATAGTACGGCTAGAGCCTGTTGATCTTCACTGTAAAATTTTTATCTGCATTTATTGATCATTTTTGTAACATTATCTTCTTTGTCATGTGGAGCCACCACATGACAAAGACTCTACCTTGTATAGATACCCTACAAGTAGCTATAAAAACATTCTCGAAAGATAAAACAGCACCTATTTACTATTCGCCTTGATTACTACCACCAAACTTAGGTGCATGTTGAATAACACGATCAGCCAAACGAGAAAAGGGTAGGCTTTGGATCCACACTTTACCGTGTCCACTTAACGTGGCTAAAAATAGTCCTTCACCACCAAAAAACATACTTTTTAAACCTTTAGTCATTTCAATACTGTATTCAATACCATCAGTAAATGCCACTAAACAACCGGTGTCTAAGCGTAATGTTTCACCATTTAATTGTTTTTCAACAACAGTGCCGCCAGCATGAACAAATGCCATACCATCGCCTGATAAATGTTGAAGAATAAAGCCCTCTCCACCAAAAAAACCACTACCCAGTTTACGATTAAACGCGATATCAACCTTGGTACCTAGTGCCGCACATAAGAACGAGTCTTTCTGACAAGTAATACTGCCACCACTTTCAGCAAGATTGATAGGAATAACAGATCCCGGAAAAGGAGCAGCAAAAGCAACACGACGTTTACCATAAGCATGACTGGTAAAATGTGTCATAAACACGGATTCGCCCGTCACCATACGTTTACCTGCAGAAAATAACTTCCCCATAAAACCTTGGTCGACTTCAGAGCCATCACCCATCTTAGCTTCAAACTCAATGCCCTCTTCCATATAATTCATCGCGCCGGCTTCTGCAATAACTGTTTCGCCTTGGTCAAGCTCAACTTCAAGCATTTGCATTGAATGACCAATAATTTCATAATCTATTTCATGGCTTTGCATAATCTTCCTTATTTAAAGTTTAAGCGTTTATAGTTTGTCGTACTTTATTACATTTGTTAATGGAACTCTTCACCGTTCACCACGGTCTGATATATAATCATAATCAAATAACAGATCTAATAGAAAATATAGATCGTAAGTAAATATAATCACTACCTTTATACTAACAATAATTTTCAAGGAATACAGATGTTTAAAATACTCGCAACGGCGTTAGCCTTTTTCTTATTACCACTATCAGTAAACGCCGCTCAATACGTCGAAGGTAAACATTACACAGTGGTTTCTGCACAAAAGAGTAATAAAAATGAATTGAGAGAATACTTTTCATTTTACTGCCCCGCTTGTCGCGGCTTTGAACCCTTTGTTGAAGACTTCAAAAAAGGTTTGCCTACTGGAGCAACGTTACAAAAAACTCATGTTGATTTTATGGGACATACCACACCTGAAATTCAATTTATGCTAGGTAAAGCGCTAATCCTTGCCGAAAAGTCGGGCGTTGCCCATAAATTTGTGCCTGCAATGTTTAAATATTTACAAACCGACAGAGCAAAAATAGAATCAGAGAAAGATGTACGTAATATCTTTGTATTAAGTGGTGGTAATGGTGAAAAGTTCGATAAAAGCATTAATAGTTTCAGTATTGTTAGCCAAGCTAAACGTAATAAAAAAACACAAGACAGATTGTCAAATGCACGCCAATTAACCAGCGTACCTTCGTTTCTTGTTAATGGTAAATACCTCATTAATTCAAAAGAAATGGATAGAAAAAACATGATTGAAGATTATAAAAATATCATTGCTTATTTGTTCACGCTGTAATGTCACTCTAGTACTTCACTGGCAGTAAAGAGGTAACCGTCTTTTTACTGCTATAGTTCCATATAAATTTTTTATGACTTCCTCAAAAGCGAACACTCCTTCCTCAAAAGCGAACATCAGGAACATTCCTCACCACCTAAAAACACTTCAACACCTTGTTTTTTATGAAAAAATACTTTTGGCACAGTTATTTCATTAATCTAATCAATATTCAGAGAATGATGATGGATTTATGAAGATTGAACTCAAAAAACAAACACCTTGGAAAAAGTGGTTACCAATCAGTTTATTTATACTGTTAATTGCTTACGCTACTTTTGCCGTAAGTAGCAAATCAACACAAAGTATTGCTGCAACAGCTTTTACTCTACAAACAGTCCAGAGTGGTGCTGTTGATATTTATAGCGCAGCGTACGGCGAGTTCGCTTCAGCGAAAGAGAGGTTATTAACAGCACCTGCCTTAGGCAAGGTATCTGAAATACTTGTTCGCCCTGGAACCAAGGTTATACCTTCAACCGTCATCCTTAAACTATTTAACCCTAAATTAGAACAAGAAGTTAGCCAAGCGCAAGGTGAACTGGCTCAACAAAAAGCTCAACGAGAGGCTTTCAAATACGAGCAACAAAATGAACGTTTGAACTATCAAGGACGAATTGCCGATATTGAAGCAGAAATAGAAAAAGCAGAATTGGAACTCTCAGTAAATGAAAATTTAATGAGCTTAGGTGTTGCTTCTAAAATTGAATTACAACGTGCAAAACTTTCGGTAAAACAAGAAACTAAACGTTTAAAATTTGAAAAAGAGAAATATCAACAGTTTATTGAAATGCAAAGTTACCAGCTAACACAACGCGATATCACTGTTACCCAACAAAAATCGCAGGTTGCCTTACTGGAAAAACAACTCGATGATATGTATGTGAAAGCTGGCATTACAGGTTCATTACAAACTTTAGAAATAGAATTGGGCCAAAGTGTTCAACTCGGTGAGTCATTGGCCAAAGTAGGTAGTGATCAAGAACTTATTGCTCGCATACGTTTACCACAACATCAAGCTGATCAAATTGATATTAATGCTCCTGTCATTATTGATACTCAAAAAGGTAAAGTATCCGCTCATATTACGCGAATCGAAAGTGTCGTCACCAACGGATCGGTCCTAGCTGAAGCTGTTATTGATGGGGAATTAACATCAAATGCCCGTCCATCCCTAACTATCTCAGCGCAAGTTTTTGTTAAACATCAAGAGAAGGCCACTTTTATCAAACAAGTTGCCGGCATACGACCACGTAGCAAACAAGCCTTGTTTGTTAAAACGTCTGACAATTTGTTGAGTCAACGAGATGTAACTTTCGGTGAGCTCTCACAAGGAAAACTTGTTATCACTGCAGGCCTTATACCAGGCGATAAAATAGTAAGTAGTGATACGAATAAGTACAGCCAGTTTAAAAATTTATCAATTGAAGATTAATTAAAAGAATAACCGATTATTTATATCAAAAATTTAAGAGAGGAAAAGCAATGAATACAGTCGTTGAAATGAGAAATATCCACAAACATTATGATACTCAACAAATTGAAACTCATGCATTACAGGGAGTTTCTCTCGAAATAAATAAAGGAGAATTTGTCGCTATTACCGGCCCTTCAGGCTGTGGTAAATCTACTTTGCTATCGATAATGGGTCTAATGGATACTGCAAGCGAAGGTGAGTATCAAATCTCAAATATCAATACCGCTGGCTTGAAAGTTGATCAAAGAACACAGATCAGGAATGAGCATATCGGTTACGTTTTCCAATCTTTTAATTTGATCGATAGTTTAACCGTTTTTGAAAACGTTGCACTTCCACTTGAGCATCGAGGGATTAAAACTGCTGAAATAAAACAACGTGTTGAAGAGGTATTAACACAGGTAGACATGTTACATCGCCAAAATTATCGTCCAAACCAATTATCAGGGGGTCAACAGCAACGTATTGCCATCGCTCGAGCATTAGTAGGTAAACCCGACCTAATTTTAGTTGATGAGCCAACAGGTAACCTCGATAGTAAAAATGGCGATCAGGTTATGGCGTTACTGGAAAAACTTAATAATGACGGCGCTACTATTGTTATGGTTACTCATGATAGTCGTTACTCTCGCTGTGCTAGCCGTCAAATTCAAGTACTCGATGGCAAAATTGTTTCAGAAATTATTGGTGAAAAGAAATTACAGGGGGTTGCATGAGCTTAATTAAAAAATCGCTTTTCAGCGGTATTACACGGATATTTTCACTACCTAAATTAAGTATTCCACTAATTCTAACACTTGGTTTAACGTTAGGGGCAGTATTAAGTGTAATTGCCATTTCATCAACCCTATTGTACAAACCACTAGAAGGAGTTAAAAACGAAGCATCATTACAAACCTTAGTCTTCAATTTCAAACCTTCCGAAGTACTCAGTATTTCTTATTGGAACATGAGACGTTTGGCTTCATTTAGTGAACAATTTGAAGATCTTGGACAATGGGCTGGAATTTCATCTTCAGATCAAGATGTATTAATAGACAACGTTCTCTATCCGACGACACGCTATGATGCCTCCAATAACATTTTAGAAATATTAGGTTCTAATTTGTTGTTGGGTGATGACGTTACCATTGCGTCTCCTGATAAATATGTTTGGATTTCAAATAGTTTATGGCAGTACGGCTATGCCGGCGCTGAGTCTGTTCTTGGTAAACAACTGCTTGTTAATAACCAGTCGTATATCATTGCAGGTGTAATTGAAGATGTGATGGCGGTTAATAGTGAACAAGCTATATTAACGCAGCAAGTTTGGTTTGTTACTGATTTAGCAAAAGCGTTATCAGAGCCTGCAGATATAGGCAGTATCAGAAATGAAATTAGCTTTATAATCAATAAAAGTCCTAATGGAAGTGCCGTTTTACCAAACAAAGAACAAACTCAACAATGGTTGGACAGTTATATAAGAAAAAATGCCGGAGAAGAAAACCTTCAAGAAACGCTAAATTTTATTAACAACATGAATAAAGTCGTTCGCTCTGCCTCTTATCGTAGTAATTTATTAGGTGATACTGAAAACTTAATTATTGCATTATTTTTTGCAGTTTGTGGCTTGCTGCTTATGGCAACGCTCAACCTGTTAAATTTATTTATTGCCCATTATCAAGGCCGCACTAAAGAATTTGCCATTCAAATAAGTTTAGGCGCTAGCTTGCTTAAAGTTAGGTTATTGGTTTTCTTAGAAAATCTACCTAGTTTTTTGTTAGCCGCTATTGTTGGTCTACTCGTTACTGGTTGGACATTAAAAAGTTTGCCTTTAATTGCCGGTGACAGTTTACCTATGATTGATGCTATAGGGATCAACACTCTAACCATTTTATCTTCTTTTGCTATCATCATTTTATTGAGTATGCTGTTTAGTGCTCTTGCCTTAGTTGATATTGATAAACAAGCATTGGCTAATAATCTTAATAGCAGTGGTAAAGGTATTCAGGCACAAAGTAACCAATGGTTAAGCCGAGTATTAATGATTGCTCAACTATCTATTGCATCCATTTTATTAACGGCTTCGGTGATGGTTGCGCTGCAAAGCTATCAATCGGTATACCGTGATTTAGGTTATGATTTGGGAAATAGCTACAATGTTGAGTTGTCTGTCACAGATGACCAATGGTTGGAAACCTTAACAGAACGCACAGATAATTATCATGACAGTGAAATGAATCGATTATTATCTGATATAAGTTCGCTTATTGAAAATAAAGTAGCAAATAGTCGGGTGGTAATTACAGCCAATGCCCCGCTTTCAAACGAGTTAAGACTGTCTGGATATCGTTCTGAGGAAAATGATAATAAACGTATTATGTACCAAGTTAAAAATTTAAGTGCTGAATATTTTAGTACTTTCAACATTCCATTACTTGCTGGTGCAAACTTGTCACAACTTCAAATAGACAATGATGAAGATCGTATCGTTATAGATGAGAATATGGCAAAAGAGATTTTCCCAGGACTAAGCTATGGTGAAATCATCGGCAAATCCATTAAAATTAATAGTGGTCCGGAAGCAGAGCCACAAATAATTAATGGTATTGTTGGTAATACAATCAGCCGAACGGGTATTGCAGAAGCGTTGACTTTTCCTTCGGTATATTCCTATAAAATTCGTAATGGACAATTAAACTTTACGGTAATGATGCCTGATGGGCAGACAATTTCAGCAACTATGATAGAAGACGAACTGAAACGCCAATTCCCTCGATTAGGTAATTTACAAGTGAGCTCTATCGCAGAAATATGGGATACCCAAACATTAGAACAAAGGGTTAGCATGTGGATTGTATTAACCACTACCGCATTAACCTTATTACTTGCCGCTATTGGTGTTGCTGGTTTAACCCAAATGACGACTAATCACCGTAAATACGAGTTGGCCATACGCATGGCTACGGGCGCTAAGCAACTAAAACTGGTTAACTTCATTCTAAAAGATGCATTATGGATGTTAGTGATTGGTTTAGGTTTAGGTTTTGCCATATCAGTTATTGGTTATGAACAACTACAAAATCACGTAGAGATGTTACCTTCCTTTAATTGGCTTGCAATGTCAGCCCTAGATGCAGGGTTAATTGTTATCGTGATATTATCAGTGATTATGCCAGCATGGCGTGTTATCAGCGCCGATCCTATGCAAGCTCTACGCTGTGATTAGTGATACAAATTACATGTAGTTTTATCTTGAAGAACAATAAAATAATCAAGTAAACTTTGGGGTAACGTAATGTTGCCCCTTTTTATTTAACACCAATTAGCTTTGTATTTTATAGGAACTTTTTTGACAAATTCAAATTTACATCAAGCCACTATCTTAATTGCAGATGATGATGAAGATATACGTTTAGCACTTGAACTTCTTTTAATGACCAATAATTATAAAATTATTGAAGCGAGCAATGCAAAAGAAGCCATTATTCAAGCAGAACGACAAAAACCCGATTTAGTACTACTCGATATGAATTTCAGTCGAGATACTACTAGTGGCCAAGAAGGTTTGGATATTCTCAAACAATTAAAACAGAGTAATATTCCGGTAATATTAATGACTGCTTGGGGTAGTATTGAGCTGGCTGTCAATGGCTTAAAACAAGGGGCTTGTGATTTTATTGAAAAGCCTTGGCAAAAAGAAAAGTTATTAAATAGCATTCAACAACAATTAAGTTTTTCACGACTTAAGCAGGAGCACCAGGGTTATCGTCAATTACTCAGTGCCAAACCTAATACCGCATTAGCCAATAGTGGTAGTTATGAAAACTGGATTTGTCAGTCAAAAACTATGCTTGCCATCGAACAACTAGTCACTCAAATAGCGCCCACAGATGCCAACGTACTTATTCTTGGAGAGAATGGCACTGGAAAGTCATTATTGGCAGAGCGCATTCATCAATTATCAACTCGACAAAATAACCCTCTCATTGCTGTAAACATGGCAGCCATTCCAGATAATTTATTTGAAAGTGAGCTTTTTGGTCACCAAAAGGGGGCTTTTACCGACGCAAAACAACATCGTATTGGGCGTTTTCAACTAGCTGATCAAGGGACGTTATTTTTTGATGAAATTGGTTCATTGCCATTAACGCTACAACCAAAACTGTTACGTGTACTAGAAACGGGTCAATATGAAATATTAGGTTCAAGTCAAACACAAGTGGCCAATGTAAGATTAATCAGCGCAACTAATGCTAATTTAACACAATTAGTCAGCGATGGTACTTTTCGGCAAGACTTACTCTATCGCTTAAATACTTTAGTGATCACTATGCCCTCACTTAAAGAAAGATTAGATGATATCCAACCTTTAGCTGAAAATTTCATCGTTAAATTTAGTAAAAAATACCATAAAACTCAGCTTATTTTATCAAGCTCAGCAATCAATAAACTGAAGCAACATGCTTGGCCCGGTAATATTCGAGAATTAAGCCATGTCATTGAGCGCGCCGTTTTATTAGCAACAACAAATGAAATCACCGATCAACAACTGTTACTTGAATTACCAAATACAGAAAATAAAGAAATACAACTGCAACCATTGGAACAAGCAGAACGGTTATTAATTGAAAAAGCCATGATGGTTACCTCAGGCCAAGTGATTGAGGCGGCAAAGTTACTTGAGATTTCTAGAAACGCCCTGTATCGTCGATTGGAAAAATTCAATATTAGCTTTGATATTAACGAATAAACTCATTTTGTTAGTTAAGAAAATTCACATAGCCCCAAACAACATCAAGATGTTTGGGCATACATAGAAAGGAAAAAATTAGTGAGTCATGAAAATTGGTTAATAACCGGCTTAACATTTACCGTTATTTGCCTATTATCACTTACTGGCGCTCTCGCTTTGCAAGCAAATTGGAGCTACCTTGGTATTGCTACCTTGTTGTTTTCTTTAAGCTATCCTCTCATTTTGTTTGCATCACGTTGTTATTGGTTTTGGTGTCAGGCCATAATGCAGCTTAGTACTTACACTCAAATAATGAGAGAAGGTGAATATAACTTACGTTTTAAAAAACAACACCCCAATAACTTATTACTTGAATTACAAAATGAAATAACGGAATTGGCGCATGTCAATTTTAAAAAATATACGCAGAACCAATCCATTGATAATTTATTGAATCAAGTACTCGACTCATGGCCTGTTCCTGTGTGTCTCTTTGACCACGATTTTAAATTGACCTATCGTAATGTGGCAATGAATGAACAAATTCAGCAGCCAATGTTATTGGGTAGCTTATCGAAAAATTTAGGTTTTACACTCAAAGAGAATAACTTTCATCATCCAAAATTTGATCACAAGTGGCAAAGTCAAACCATTAGTTACTTAAGACAAGATAAAAAACAGTGGCTCTTTTCTGCTTTGGATATTTCCCAGTTACTTAATCAAAACCAAAGCACCACTCAACAAAGCTTGATCAGGGTACTAGGACATGAATTAAGAAACTCATTAACCCCCATGTACTCTATGACAGATACATTACTCAGCAATGAGCATTTGGATGAACAACAAACCCGCTTAGTATTAACTAGAATAAAAAAACGCAGTAATCGTTTATTATCTTTTATTAGTGAGTACAGTCGATTAGCACAGCTACCCTCACCAAAATTAACATGGTTTAATTTCGGTGAAATTTTAGCTGAAGCAAAAAGCATGCTAAATTCACCAAATTGTCAGGTCAGCTTCCATGGTAGCGAGCAATGTTTTGGTGATATAGAACAAATAGCACAAGTGATGATCAACTTATTAAAAAACGCTTTCGAAGCATCTGAATTAAACAAAAATGAAATTGATGTAAAAATATATTACCAACAACAACTGCAGGTTATTGAAGTTAATGATAATGGTCCAGGCTTTGCAAATTTAGATAATGTATTAACTCCCTTTTATACAACTAAACAGCATGGCTCAGGTATTGGTTTATCTTTATGTGCAGAGATAGCAAGAAACCACGGTGGACAACTACAAGTTGCTAATAATATAAACGGAGGGGCAAAAATTACTATGCATTGGCCTATGACTTCAAACAATGACTCAATATAACCAAAAAAGGCGACAATAATGAAACTGATAAAATGGCCATTATTAATTTTTTCCTGCCTTATTGGGATAGTGCTGTTTAATACTTTGTCTTTTACTCGTGACCAAATAAAGCTGACACCATTATTAAATAATGCACCTATCAATAAAGTCGCTGTTGCTACTCGTTTATCTAAAGCAATTCAGCACAAAACCATTTCATATGCTGACATTTCAAACCGCCGTCCTGAGAATTTCCACCAATTTCACATTTTCTTAGCCAAGAGTTTTCCTTTATTACATGAAAACTTAATTCAGAAAAAAATTAATGAATTAAGTCTTCTCTACAAATGGCAAGGTACTGACGACTCATTAAAACCAGTATTGTTAATGAGTCATCAAGATGTTGTTCCTGTTGACCAAGAAACTAAAAAACAATGGCTTCATCCTCCCTTCGCTGGTGAAATTTCTAATGACACTATCTGGGGCCGTGGCGCAATAGATATTAAGTCAGGTGTTATGGGCATAATGGAAGCAATAGAAAACTTGCTTGCCCAAGGGTATCGCCCTAAGCGTAGTATTTATCTCGCCTTTGGTCATGATGAGGAGCTAGGAGGAGAACAAGGTGCAAAACAAATAGCAAAGTACTTAACGGCACAAAAACTCTCTTTTGAATTTATTCTTGATGAAGGGGGCTCTATTATCAGTGATGGTGTTATCCCTGGTATTGAGTCCTCAGTAGCCTTAATAGGTATAGCTGAAAAAGGTTATGTCAGTTTGAAGCTTACTGCCAATGCTAGCGGAGGACATTCATCCATGCCGCCAAAACACACAGCTTTAGGTGAAATATCTCAAGCCATTGTGAATTTGGAAAACAGTCCTTTTCCTGCAAACTTGACCTATTCTAAACAACTTTTTAACAATATTGGTCCTGTCATGGGGACAATAAAAAAAGCTGTTTTTGCAAACATGTGGTTAACAGAGCCCATTGTTGAAAAAATATTGAGTGCAAGCCAAACCACCAATGCGACTATTCGTACTACCACAGCAGCGACGATGGCCAAAGGATCCAGTAAAGATAATATTCTTCCTAGTGAAGCTTCTGCAGTAATCAACTTTCGAATAATGCCAGGCGAAACGATAAAGAGTGTGACTCACTATGTTACTGATATCATCAATAACCCTAACATTGCCATTGAGCCACTCGCAGGTTTTGGTAACAACCCTTCATCAGTATCTCCCAGCAATAATGTCAACTTTCAACAATTAACACAGAGTATTTATCGGGTTACACAGGATGCGAGCATGATTGTGACTCCATACCTTGTTGTAGGTGGTACAGACGCAAAACATTATAGTAATCTGAGTGAGAGTATCTATCGATTTGCCTTTAACCGCTTTAAACCAGAAACTTTAAAACAAATGCACGGTATTAATGAACAAATTAAAATAGATGATTACCTTGACACCATTCGTTTTTTTAGAGAAATAATACAGGCTACGAATGAATGACAAGGATATCTTATGGGAGCGGTCACTTGTGTCAATGTAAAATCTATTTATGCTTAAAGCACTTAACTTACGTCCTGTAGTAATAAACAGCTAAAGTGTGTAAAAAAAACTAAGAGCCAATAGGTTTGAGCTATAACTTTTTCTTTTGTTGTTTTTTAAGTTCAATTTCAACTTCATCAGGAAAAAAAACAAGTCCTTGTTCTGCTTGGTTAGGAAAAACAACTATAGCTAGTTCATCATCTGCGAGTCCATGAGACCAACGACTAAACCATTTATTTAATGAAATGGATACAGGCTGACAATCTTTCCATTCATTGGTTGCCCATGCTTGTGCAAACTCCTCATTCGGCCAAACAGGAATGCAATCTTCTTCATCTGTATTGAGCATTACACAGCCATGTTCATCGGTCAGTATCCAAATATTGTTGTTTAAGATGGTTTCTTTAAAAAAATAATTCGCCCGTTTTTCATCATCATATGCTTGAATTTGATCGATCATTGTTTGTTGTAACTTTTCAGACATTGTATTACTCAATTAAATTTTATCTTAGACGGTTATTCTATAAAAATTTCCATCTCTTCGCCGATTTGTTTACGCATTTCCATCAATTTTTTCGCTGACTCATGTTGTTTTATATCCTTTGCTGACTCAGGAACCCATTGTGGTACTTGTTCAGATTGGCCATTTTGGTCTACAGCGACCATGATCACGATACAATGGGTCGTTAAACGACGATTTAATGATTTTGGATCACAAGCATTTACTTCCAAAGCGATATGTATTGATGAATTACCTGTATAAATAACCTTTGCCTCAACTTCTACCAGACTTCCTACATGAATTGGTGCTACAAATTTTATACCACCAGCATAAGCTGTTACACAATATCGACCACTCCAACCTGCTGCACAAGCATAAGCTGCTAAATCAATCCATTTCATTACAGCGCCACCGTGTACTTTTCCACCAAAGTTAACATCCTGTGGTTCCGCCAAAAAACGTAGAGTAATATCTCTTTGTGGTTTATTCATATCTGACCTTTATAATTGGCAAAGCAAAAGCTTATCGCTGTTAGCGTTTTAATACGTTGTTATAACTATAACTTGTTAGTCTGCTAAAGTTCCATGTTTTTCCCTATAAAAAAACAGGTAAATCTTAGTAGATTAAAGATGTAAAAACGGAATAAAATAACATAATGACGATATAAATTAAGTGTGCGCTTTAAAGGCGAACAATATCTCTATTTTAAATTTATAGATAACCGCTAGGAATGAACATGAAAATATGGGTTGATGCCGATGCTTGTCCTGTTGTTGTAAAAGAGATTCTTTTTCGGGCAGCTGAACGAACAAATATTCAGACAACACTCGTAGCTAATCACTTTTTAAAAACACCACCTTCAAAAGTCATCAATTTTATACAAGTAAGTTCTGGTTTTGATGTCGCTGATAATGTAATCGTGAAACAAGTAACAAAGGGAGATCTCGTGATAACTGCAGATATCCCTCTCGCCGCAGAAGTTATAGAAAAAGGCTGCTTGGCACTTAATCCTAGGGGAGAGTTATACAGTAAGAGTAATATTAAACAACGATTAAATATGCGTGATTTTATGGATACGTTACGTTCGAGTGGCGTTCATACCGGTGGTGCACCACCAATGAGCCAAGCGGACCGACAAGCGTTTGCTAACAACCTTGATAAACTATTAGCCAAAATTAAGAAGGCTTCTTAGCAGCCTTCTTTATTCGTTCGACATCTTAAAGATAGGAGTTTTATCGCGTCGCTGAGTAAGGGTCTTTACTTCCTTCGTGACTTTTCTTCGCCGGATTTTTACGTCGCCCTCCAGCATTTAAATTTCCTTTATTGCCTTCTTTATTAGTTATGCTTTCATTGCGATGACGTGGATTTTTTCCTTTGGGTTTATGTCCTCTCGCATTATCTGCAGAACGTTGCCCATCTTTATGTTCAAATTTGGCTTTCTTTGCTTTTTTGGCTTTTAACGGTCTTAATTTTCGAGACTCAGGTAATACATTAAATGGGATAAAGCCTTCAACAACTTCACGAGGAATATGTTGCTGAATAAGATGTTCAACGTCATTTAGCAAGTCAATATCATCAGCACATACTAACGATACCGCCTTGCCACTAGCTCCTGCTCGGCCAGTACGACCTATACGATGTACATAGTCTTCAGGAACATTAGGCAATTCAAAATTTACGACTTGTGGCAATTGATCAATATCGATTCCACGGGCAGCAATATCCGTTGCAACTAACACATTCACATCGCCACTCTTAAAGTTTGCTAACGCTTTTGTTCGCGCTCCTTGGCTTTTGTTACCATGAATAGCTGCAGCTTTTATACCTACAGCTTCCAATTGTTTTGTTAGTTTATTAGCACCATGTTTAGTTTTCATGAAAACCAACGCCTGTTGCCAATCATTGTCTTTAATAAGCTTAATTAATAGGTCGGGCTTCTTCTTTTTATCTACCGAATAGATGAGTTGTTCAACTCGTTCAGCAGTGGTATTTTTTGGACTTACTGATATCTCAACAGGGTTGTTAACTAAACCTCGAGCCAAATCTCTAATATCTTCTGAGAAGGTCGCTGAAAAAAGTAGGTTTTGACGTTGTCTTGGTAATAATGACAGTATTTTTTTAATGTCACGCAAAAAGCCCATATCAAGCATTCTATCGGCTTCATCTAGTACTAGAATCTCCAATTGCTTAAAACTCACCGCTTTTTGATTATATAAATCGAGTAAACGACCCGGTGTCGCTACTAAAATATCAATACCCTGCCTTAAACGCATCATTTGTGGATTAATTTTTACTCCACCAAACACAACGGTAGAAGTTAATGGTAGATGTTTACCATATGTTTCTACGCTCTCAGAAATCTGCGCAGCAAGCTCTCGCGTCGGTGTTAAGATCAGTGTTCTGGCTTGGTTAGCTCTTGGTCTGTTTCCACCCATTAATCGCTCTAAAATGGGTAAGGTAAAACCTGCGGTTTTCCCCGTTCCGGTTTGTGCTGCAGCCATAACATCTTTCCCTTCAAGAACAGCTGGAATTGCTTGTGCTTGAATAGGAGATGGTTTTTCGTATCCCTTTTCAGACAATGCCGAAAGAATGGGTGCAGATAGCCCTAACGTGGTAAAACTCATTGATTTGTCTCTTTAGCGATTTTAATGGATGCCGAAGTGGCGATGCAGCTTACAGTATAGTCGTACTAAGCGCAATTACCTGACGAATTCCATAATAAGACTTCACGTTAATTAATGTATATAGCTTTGCAAAGGTGGACAAAGTAACAAATTTCATTTAAAAGCAGTAATAGGAATAATTAAAAAACAGAAGGAGCCTCATGGCCAAAATAGATTGCACTAATAAACGTTTTCTTATTGTTGATAATATCAAGCAATCTATGGATACACTTAAATTATCAGCATATAAATTAGGTGCTGAATATGTAGATACCTGTTACAACTCGCAAAATGTAGTCCCCATGTGCGAAGCTATTCCTTATGATGTGATATTTTTGGGTTACGATTTAGGTGATTATAAAAAAAATGGTCAGCAAATATTGGAAGAATTAAGAACTAAGAATTTGGTAAAACGTCTAACCGTTATCATAATGATCACAGGTGAAATATCACAAGCAATGGTGCTGGCTGCATTAGAACATAAACCCGATGATTACCTTACAAAACCTTATTCTCAAAAAGATTTAGCAATACGCTTAAAGCGTAGCTGGATCAAGAAATTGGCAATGGAAAACATTTATCTTGCTATCGACAATAAAGAACATAATAAAGTACTTAATTTATGTGACCTTGAAATACAACGTAATACCGTATACAAAACTGAATGTTTAGGCATAAAGTCGAGGCAATATTTTGAGCTGAATCAATATACGGAAGCATCAGAAATATACGACTTTTGTAAGAGTATTAAAAACTGTCAATGGGCACATATCGGTTTAGGAAAAGTCGCATTAATAGCAAGTGACATTTCAACTGCAAAAAATCACTTTAAAACAGTTATAGAAGAATATCCTTATTATCTATCAGCCTACGATTGGCTTGCCAAAACATATGATTTAAATAAAGAATCAGGACTCGCTCTAGAGACACTAGAAACAGCCATTTCGATGTCACCTCGTTCAGTCGCTCGCTTATTACAATATGCTGATCTTTGTCTCTCTTATGAGCAATATGATAAAGCGACTTCCGCTTTACTTACAACAAACGAACTTGCAAATAATTCTGTTCACTATAAGCCTGAAAACGCTCTCTTATTTGCTGAATCTTTATTACAGCATTTTGATGAGCTTCCTAGCAGTCAACAAAGAAAGTTTCACTCCAAAGTAAGTAATGCCATCCTTAACGTTAACAAAGACTTTACTAGTTCTGAGCTTGGGGTACGTTCAAAGCTTCTGTCTGCTAGATTATTTAATAAATCAAAACAATACCTTGAAGGAAAAAATTCCTTACAGCAGGCTGAAAAATTATTAGAAAAATCAATGTCAGAAATATCACCAGATGGGTTTTTAGAGATAGCAAAATCATTCAACGAATTAGAACGTCAAGACAAAGCAGCTTATATACTGACTGAGTTATCTTCAAGTAACCTTGAAGATGTTGAGCTACAAGAAAAAATTGACAACCTGAGAAGTAAAACACCAACCAGCAGAGAACGAACACAAGCACAACGTGCATTTTCACGCGGCGTTAAATTTTTCAAACAGGAAAAATACTCTTTAGCTATCAATGAATTTAGCAAAGCCTTAATATTTTATCCGAGTTATATTTCTGCAAAGTTACACCTTTTAGAGTCCTTGTTGGTATTTGCAGAAACAGGTAACGAGAAACAATTGGAACTTGAACGTTCAAAAGATATTATTCAAGAACTTAATATAATGAAGGCGGATGACGAAGGTTTCGAGTTGTTTATAAAACTCAAAGAAAAGTTTTTTAAATTGGATAATGCTAAATAATCAATATATAAATTTGTCGAATCAAAAAGCAAAAAGCCCGTTACAAAATAACGGGCTTTTTTTTAATAAGAATCTAGCAATGTCCTACTCTCACATGGGAACTCCCACACTACCATCGGCGCTAACGCATTTCACTTCTGAGTTCGGAATGGATTCAGGTGGTACTACGTCGCTATTGTCGCTAGATAAAACTGTTAATATCAAAGATATAATTGATTTATTATTATTTAAATAACAAATCAATTAAATCCTAATGCGAAAAACCCGCAGTAAAATCTGCGGGTTCATCTAAATAGAAGCTTAGCAATGTCCTACTCTCACATGGGAACTCCCACACTACCATCGGCGCTACTGCATTTCACTTCTGAGTTCGGAATGGATTCAGGTGGGTCTACAGCGCTATTGTCGCTAAACAAAAAAGGTACAATCTTGAAAGCTGACGTGCACGGATGCACTAATGTCGCAATGCCATGGATGGCAAGGAGCGACCTTTTTAATAAAACAGTCTCTGCTCTATTAATTTATAAATACATTGTTGAATTCTTATCCAATTCATTTTTGTGCGTGACGTGTATTTAAACACATTGTTATAAATGTCAGTCTTAATCAACAAAACCACTTGGGTGTTGTATGGTTAAGCCTCACGGGCAATTAGTATTGGTTAGCTCAAGACCTCGCAGTCCTTACACACCCAACCTATCAACGTTGTAGTCTCCAACGACCCTTTAGGGAGCTTAAAGCTCCAGTGAGAACTCATCTCAAAGCCTGCTTCCCGCTTAGATGCTTTCAGCGGTTATCAGTTCCGAACGTAGCTACCGGG
>Ga0209396_1001053_pt1 | contig 31409 bp, 22 predicted proteins | sample GOMGulsemesocosm_6_FD_184638 | JGI IMG/M metagenome (GOLD analysis project Ga0209396, IMG submission 184638) | Methane-oxidizing microbial communities from mesocosms in the Gulf of Mexico - GOM8C Gulf of Mexico (SPAdes) (version 2) | ecosystem: Environmental > Aquatic > Marine > Cold seeps... | reverse complement strand
ACTGAGCATTATAGCGAGTACGGGCACTACGTTCGGTATCTTCTGGGCCATATAGAATACTAAAGCCTGTAAGAGGCGTATCTAGATTGGTTAACCAGTGGCTGCTATTCGCGTTAAATACATAGTCATTACTGTTTTGCTGAGGAGCATTAGTAATGCTATTTAAACCACTGTTCACGTCGCCCCATTCAAATAAGCTGCTATTGCCTGGAATCAGCACCGAGCCCGCGCCTTTTTGCCACATAGGTGCAAGCTGTGGGGATAATACCGCTTGGCGAACATAAGATTCCGCAACTGCGCTTAGGTTAGGAGTATTGCTGCCATCGACATAAGTTGCATCGTCTTTATCGACTATGATGGTATTCGCCCAAGGGTTGCCTTGGAATTTACCGAAAGCGGCAATAATATCATCGCTGCTGGTTGCTTTATTAATGGCTAGCCAATTATCCAATACTGAGTAGTTCTGGTCGTTAGCATCACGGTAAGTGACTGCGGAGCTAGTATTCCAACCTAGACTTGGGCTGACACTGCTGAGGTCAATGATGGGACCAAAGTGGCTAGAATAAACAGTTTTAGGCATAGTCGCTAAACTGCCATCCGCTTGTTTAATTTGGATTTCAATTTGCTTGCTGGTCATATCACGGTATACGCCATCATAGCTATAACGCAGTGGATTGGCTGGGTCGAGCTGTAGTTGGTACATGGTTAGGTGTTTGGCTTGAGACACTGTATGAGTCCAACCAACGTCTTTGTTAAAACCGACGAGTACACCCGGTAGGCCGATGAAGGTCACACCCGTTACATCGAGTTCACCCGGAATGGTTAGGTGATTTTCGTAAAAACGTAATTCACCATCCCATGGGAAGTGTGGGTTCCCTAATAACAGAGGGTTGCCTGATTCACTGCGATCTTTTCCTAATGCCCAACCGTTACTGCCGATACCTTCAGAGGTAAACGTTTGGTTAGCATCTAGCTCAACCTTTAAATTGAGCTGTAAATCGTCAGTTAACTGAGCGATTAACTTATTATCCAGTTTTACCGGTGCTAGGGATTTAATCTGTTGGCTATTTTTCTCACTGGCGGCTGCAATTTGCTGTGGCGGATTTGCCGCTGCTATTGCAGGTGCCATCATACGGCCACTGGCTAATAGCGAGATATCCATCTGGTAAGCCAATAAATCAAATTCTGTAATCGGTTCTACCCAATCTGCTCCACGACAAGGGCTAGGGTAATCTTGGCTCGTTTCACGCTCGCCTAAAGAGCGGTTAAAACCAGCGACATAACCCGACATAATTTGCTGGGCTTTGGCGCTGGTTTTACTATAAAGATCTTGAGCTTGTTCTGGCAAACCAAGAGCCTTATAACCTAAGTCACTGATAATGTTGGCACTGCCAGCACCAGGGCCTAAGTATTGAGATTTTTCGCCTTTTAACTTCATTAACTGTTCAGACAGGGTACACAGGTTTTCTTCTGCGTGAGCATAGCCAATGCCATAACCTAGATCGCCATAGCTGTCGGCTTTAATGTGAGGTACACCGTAGCTGGTATAGCGAATTTCGGCGCTGTATCCGTCGGAGCTACTGTTGGAGGTATTATTGTCATTTTTGTTGTCATCGGTACAGCCTGCCATTAGAAGGCTGGCCGCTGCTACACTTAGTAACAATTTAGTCATATCTGATTATCTCATTGTTATTGATATTATTGTGATAGGCGATACCCTATTGGCCATTAGAATAGAGCAGCTAAGCGATTCATTAGCCCAGTCTTATCTATTCGAACTAAATAGATTTAAATAAAAAAACAATAATGATAACAATGACTTACGAGTTCGAGTTGATCGAAACGAACTCTCTTAATGGGGTTTTAAGCCTGCTATGGATTTAATTTCTGGGATTACTTCAGCGATTGCGCTGGGGATCTCTATCATTTTATTGCTCGCCACTTGGGGCTGGGTGCAACAAGGTAAAGGTGAGAAGCAAACTCATTATTATCTATTGGCGCTATTGGCGGTAATTTGTTTGCAGCTATTCGAGCTGATTTATCACAGTTTTTCTTTGCATGAGCGCTGGCCTATTTTTATTAAGTTGGTTGATCCTTTGGTGGTGATGGCACCCTTCTTATTATTTGCGTATTTATGTGGTTTGAAAGGCAAGGTGATAAAATTTGAAGGCAAGGGCCTACTTCATCTTTTACCCGGATTGTATGTATTAGCTTGGGATATACCCTTTTGGCTGATGCCTGGTGCGGATAAAGTTTTATACATGAATCAAGGTTTTCTAGCCGATCGTAGTTGGACCAGCTTTGTACCTTATCGTAGTGATTACCTAGTGATTCTTGCAGCCTTGGCCATATTCTATTGGTGGCAAGTGAGGGTGCTGTTAAATGCCAGCCTAGCTCCTAAGTCAGTTTCTAAATCGGGCCCTGTTAGCCGTATTGATGAGTTTATTCTACGCGTAAGCAAAGCTATGTTGCTATTGGCAATCGGCATGATTATTTGTGCACTGTCGGGTTATGGCAGTGGCACGAACTTGATCTTAAGTATGGGCGCGGGGATTCTGGTGGGATATTTGTGTTACTTCTTTCTATTGCAGGTCAAATTACCGAGAGCTCATGCATTGGACAACCGAGTGCTGAAGCCGCACCTTAGCAAAGATGGAGCCGGAATTAACAATGCGCTAGAATTTAGTGATCGTTATGAGGATGACAGTAATAACGGCAATGAGCCTGAAGTGCGCCTAGCGTTCAATGAACTAGAAACTCAGCTAGCGGTAGGACTATTTCAGCAAAATGACCTTTCTCTCAGTCGCTTAGCAGAAGCCGCTGGAATGAATGTGCACTTGGCATCAAAGGCGATTAATGAATGCTCGGGAGGTAATTTTTACGACTGGGTCAATTTATATCGAATCGATAAAGCCAAGTCATTATTGCTGGATTCTGATGCTCAGGTCTCCAGGATTTGTTATGACGTTGGCTTTAATTCGAAATCGACTTTTTATGCGGCGTTTAAAAAGGTTACGGGGCTGACTCCAGGAGCTTATCGAAAAAAAACCATACGCTAAGTTTGGTATTCAGGCTGAGCTCTCATTGTTTTGCTTAAAGTATAAATACAGCTACCTGTGATTAAACTGCCCCAAAATACTGCGACCGCTTCTAATTCAAGGTAGGTGAGTAGATAGCTTATGACGAGGGCAAGAGGAACTCCGCAAACCCAGGCTTTCCACGCATGATTCACCCAGCTAGTATATTTACGTTTTTCCAGCCAGATGTTTGTACCCGAGATACAAACATAGGTGAGGGACAGCCCCATTAGCAGGTAAATTATTTTCACCCAAAAGCTATCAAAATGCCCAAAGTGTAAGCGGTAAGTCGAATAGGCGATTTGTCTCCCTTCAGGTCCATTGCTTAGCCCTTGCTGATCTACTAGTTCTCCCGCGGGATTAAAGCGATATATTTCTGAATAGACTAAGCGCCCGGGTAGGGTGGCGGCTATTTCTAATAATTGCTGCTCGCTCCCCAATTTATGTACGGCTAAGTAAATAGGTTTGGCATTCGGCTGTATAGCTTTCAGGCTAGCGAAGGCTTGCACATAATCAACCGTTTCCCCTTGTGATATGACGATAGGGTCCGTGCCGTAAATAGCATCCACCATAGCTTGCTGGTCGTCATCAAAATACAGCGCTGCACCAATGCCAATCAGCACACTACTGAGCCCGATAAAAGCACCGGTAAGAGCTATCATGAGGTGAAAAGGAATTCCCCATACTCCAAGGCGATTATGCAGGTCGGTTTGTTGTTGGCGTTGAGAATGGCCCCGTCGCAATAAAAAAGCATCACGAAATATCCTGGGGTGAGCAATGATGCCGGAAATAATCAGAGCAAAAATAATCACACCGACAAATCCAACTAGGCTCATGCCTATTATAGTGGGCAAGTGTAAGCTGGTATGCAGCTCTTTCAGCATGCTGGTCCAGGGCGTATGGGGCTGATCTTCAAACTGGCCATCTTCAGCGAGAAACCATTCTTGCACACCGTCGGTAATGTGGGTTCTGGGTAAGCCTTCGGTAGGCAGAACGATATAAATAATATCGGCGACCTTTTTATTACGCAGGTTATATTCGGCGATGGCAGGGGCAATGAGTTCGGGTTTGAAATAATCGTATTCGCTGATATAAGGCTGCTCTAAGCGTTCAAATTCTTCAAACAATACACTGAAGCTACCGGATAGACAGATTATATAAATTAGCCCGCAAAACCAGAGCCCGAGCCAGCTATGCACATTGAGGGATTGACGAATATTCAACTTGGTAAAAAATGTTTTCATACTAGCTTGGTTCCTACAACAGATAGCAGCATACAGATGGATAGCGAAGAAAATAACATCAGTCTTTTTGGCCGGTTAATGAATTTATAGCATTCCAATATGCTGAGGGGCCAGATTATTAAAAACAATCCTAGGCTAAACATGAGCATGTTAGAGGAAAAGTTTTGGCTAACTAGGGGCAAGAGAAAACTGATACTGGCAGAAAATATAAAGGGAATGATGATGACGAAGAGTAATTTGGAAATTGACTTAGTATAGCTGGAGACTCGTTTGGCTAAGGATGTTAACGAAAGACTATCGCGAGTAATGGCGGCTTCATTGTTATTTGTATTTTTCCTCTTTTGAAAAGAATGCTTATGAGAAGACTGATTAGATTTTCTATGATGTAAAATTATGACCCAGCTAAACAGTGCGCTGCAACAAGCCCAATAAACCGTGCCAAATTCAGGGCCAGAAATTATCAGCCAAGATATTAACGAAATAAGTGATAATGCGAGTGATATTCGAAAAGTCAGCTTATTGCCATTTTTATTCTTCCAGTGGTTATATAGAAAATAGACCGCAATAAAATTGAGAGTAATAGGTAGGATGAAAATGAGCATAATAAACATAACGATTCCTTATAAACCAAAAAAAGCCATCAAGTAACTGATGGCTTTTTTTACGCTGAAAAAATTCAGCAATTAAAGCTGATAGAAGGCTCTAATGGTTGCCCCTTCAATTTTGGCGCCTTTTACTGCAGTTGCCGTTGCAATATCAACCTCATAGACATGGGCATCATCTTCTGTCTCGATCGACACATAGACGGTGCCATTATCGGTTATATCAACAGAAGGTGTATTGCGCTTGGCATGTAATGGAATGCCGGCGACATCGGTAACGGTCTTATTAGCAAGATCGATAATGACTAGCTTTTGGCGAATAACTGTCTTGGCAAAGTCCCCCCATGCAACATTATCAGCAGGTACTTCGGCCGTTTCGGGTTTGCTATCGTGATCAACGGTTTGATCGCTTGGCATCACAATGCGGGCAAGGGCTTTTTCATTACCGACATAATCAAACCAGAATATTTTTCCGCCGTCAGTTGCGGCTTCTATGTCGAGAAGGTAATCGGCATCAAATTCGGTTTCACCATTGGCAATACGAACGATGGCAGAAGGGTTGGTTGAAGCAGGATAAAAGCCACCTGAGATTTCACCATTGCTATAACCATATAGATCACCGGCATCGGTAAGAATTAGACCGGATGTAGCGCCGTGGGTACCGATATTAGAGATACGGTTATCTTCAATAATTTTATCCGGAGTAGCATTTTCAGTTAAAGGATAATCAAATACCGCGACATAGCCTTTATTAGCATCAGGCGTGGAGGCGTTGCCAGCATCATCAAATTTTAGGTAAGGAATGAAAAGCTTATCGCCACGAACAACCAAGGCGGTTGCCCAAGGTACTGTGCCTTCTCCCGCAATGCCTGTGCCATCGTCATAGATTGAATATTCAGTGGTGGCTTGTTTGGCCCCAGTTTCAGCATTAAATGAATACAGTTTTAGAGGTGAATGAGCGGCCCAATAAGCATTGGTTGCTAATAATGTATTACCAGTGCTGCCCATAGTCGCGACACGTCCATCGTATACGAAGGAATTAACTTCTTGCTCGCCAGAGGCGTTCACTTGGTAGGCTTTACCTTCCCCATTCTCTGCGTATGCATCGTCGTTATGGAATACGAATAGGGTATTGCGTGCTGAATAATAATAGTTCCAGCCAGAGTGCTCAATGCCAGCGCCGGTAGCCGTTACGCTGTTATCAGATGATAATGAAACGGATGTTAACAAGTAGTCTGCGGCATTATCCCCAGTTGTTGTCAGTGGAAATGTTGTGCCAAATTCACCGCCAACAAAATCGGCAGTTGACGAACTTGAATCTCCACCACAGGCAGATAGCGCTGCTGCAATTGACGTAACCAATATGATTTTATTTAGCATAATGTTTCTCTCTAGTTTGATAATGAGGTTAGTAGGAATATCTGAATTTTAAGTAATAAGATCGTCCTGGTTTCTGAATGCGATAATTATCGTAAACCGTTTGATCAAAAATATTGTTGGCACTGAGAGAGACGTTGTAGGTGCCATAAGACATGGAGTATCGAAACTCCAGGTCATGAGTGAGTTGAGTATCGATACTGGCTTTATCAGATTTATTGCCTAGGTTTTCCCAATGCAAATAGTATTCATACACATAGTTTGCAGTCCAAAAAGCGGAAATCTCATTTTGATTTTTAGTATGAAAATTTAGACCTGCTTTCAAGTTGGCGAAGAGGTAAGGTTCGTTGGGTATTCGGCTACCTTTATTAAGATCCTTCTGTCCATTTTGGTCATAGTCAGATTTATTAATCATATCTTGATAGGTCGCATTGGCTTGCAGGGTATAGTGATTATCGAAGATAGCCGAACCCGATAGCTCTATTCCCTTGATACTGACATCTACAATATTCTGGTAAATTCCTGAAGTGCCTTGATCGGCTTTGTAACGAGTAAAGTTTTCTGCATTACGATAAAAAGTATTCACTTCCGCGACGACATTAATGTTGTCAGTTAAGTAGTTATAATCGATACCCAAATTAATATTATTACTGGTTTCTGGTTTTAAATTCGGATTCGGACGGACGTAGCGGCCAAAGCCAATAATCTCATCGGCTTCTGGTAATCGGTAGGCTCTTTCGTAAGAGATTTTAATGTTAGTGGAGTCAGAGGCTTTAATTTTAGAGGTAAAGCCATATCCAATATCAGACTCATCGATCTCGGCTTCGAATCTTTCCGCAGTGATGGGTAATTCACTTTCCGCATTAGCTGTTAGAGAATAGTGTTTGTAGAATAATCCAGTATTAATAAAACCTGAATCAGGTCTATGGTCGTAGTTTATTGCCGAGACAGATTTCTCTAGTTTTTTAGCTTTGAAATATAAATTGTCGCTATTATCTATTTCATCATCACCTTGCCGGCGAATCGTATTATGAGAGTAACTCAATGCCAGGGCATGATTTTTTGATACTTGATATTCGGTACGAATATTGGCACGTGAAATTTTATCGATAAGTTCCAATTTAGATTTTTCACCTAGCTCACCTAAGTTTGAATCAATAGCATCATAACTGCCATCCCAATTGTAATTTCTGCTGGCCGTATCATTAAATAATTCTGTTATTTCGCCATTTAATAGATACGTTGATATTTTAAATCGATCAATCTTTACCCGGTAATTAATGGAAGCGAGACGGGTATCATTGCGAGTATGGAATTTACCTAAAACGGCATCAATTGAGTTGAATGGGTGTTGGTGATTATTTTTATTGTCGGCCTTGGTGACTTTAACGGATAGTTCTTCAGCCCAAGGCTGATTAATAATGCCACCTTGTAATGACACCATGCGAGAGCTGTAGTCATCGTGGAATCGTTTAGCCGATGTTGTGCCATTAATATTACCAACTTCATCGGTTACCTTTTGCGCGTCTTTCATCTCATAGTCATTATCACTATGATTAAAGAAGGTACTTACTCTGGCATAATATTTTTCACTGTCTGAAAGCTGGCCATTGAAGGCAAAACGTTGAGTATTAAAAGAACCGTAGGTATAGGAAATATCGGCAAAATCTTTATCGTATGCAGGGGTGACTATGTTGATCGCACCTCCTAAAGCATCGGCACTGAGATACGTTGGCACAACACCTTTATACACCTCTACACTTTCGATTAGATTAACGAGGTAATTATCTAAAGTAAGTGCTGTCCCGAAGTTCTCCATCGGCACGCCATCCATAAAATAGCGAATTTGCTTGTCTGATAATCCATTCAGTGCCAGTTTAAATTGCGACCCTAAGCCACCGCTGTTTCGAATAATAATGCCAGCAGTACTGTTAAGAATTTGATTGATATCTTTTGCACTATTCAAGTACTCAGAGGTATCGATGATATTGACGCTTAAGCCACTTTCTTCAATGTAATCTTCATTTGAAGCATTGTTTTCTGCGCTTGCCGTTATTTCAATAGCTTCTAAATCGAGTTCTTCAGCATTAATGGATAGGGTGAAGAAGCTAATGCAGCAGATAGCCCAAAAGTGTGCCTGATTCATGAAATGCGACCGTCGTTTTAGCCCTTCTAATGAGGATTCATATAAAGGTATATATTGGTAATGATAATTGTTCGCATTATAGTGTGTGAGAATTTAAAAACTTAACAATTTGGGGCGCTTTTCTCTATCGCGAGCCAATATTCGGCGGATTGCTGCTTAATCTCTTTCTCCTGCTGGGGATAAGTTTCCAGGTCCATACCATAGTTAGGCTTATAGTTAGATTTAGGTAGCCAGTTTTCCAAAAACCAGTAGACAGTATGAGCAAAATCAGTGATTTCTGTGCGGTGAGTAATAACAGCGTAATGCTGGCTAGGTACGGTGAGTTGGTTTGAATTTTCGTGAGGGGTGATTTCTTTTTGAGCTTGCTGATTATTTTCATAGCCCAGCCAATAATCAAATTTATAGTTGAAATTAAAAAGACTTTTAGTGGGAACAAAAGCGGCGATTAATAGATCCACATCGTGTTTATGGTCTGGGTTTTGTGAAAAGTAGTTCTGCCAATGCTGAGGGATTTTTTCTTTGAAATTTGCTTTGGGAGAAAATAATCCGTTAAGGTGGCAGGCCGTTCCTTGTAGGGAAAACTCAGGTTTATATTGCAGTCGAACCGGATGAAAACCAGTTTGATGCAAGGGTAGACGTATATGAGTATAGATTCCTCTTTTTCGATATTGACCTGGGGTGCAAGCAAAGTGTTGTTTAAAGCAGCGGCTAAAGCTTATTTCGGATTCGAAACCTGTGCTCAAGGCAATATCGATATGGCGCTCTTGGCTGGTTAATAACCTTTTAGCGCAGATGGCCAAACGTCTTTGCCGAATATACTGGGCTATGGTCATGCCGGTATGAGAGACGAATAAGCGTTGAAGTTGCCAGCGCGACCAATGACTAATTTCTGTAACAACTTCAAGAGATAAAGGATGGCTTAAGTTTTCTTCAATGAACAAAAACGCATCTTTAAGATGCGATTTTTGTTGTTGGGAAAATGAGTCGATTTCTATATCCACAACCAATTTAGTCATATAATAAACTCATATCTAAAGGCTGGGGTTTAAGAGCTACGCATCTAAGAAGCCTGAGCATGGTCAAGTTCAGTATTAGCAACTTCACTAGTATCAACATCAGCTGGGGCCTCCGCGGCCTTGCGAATATTAGCTTGTTTTGGCATCTTGATATCGAGATAGATGAATAATAAAGCCGAGAACAGAATGCCAGCTTGAACATTAAAAACCCAACCTTCACTCGCCCATATCCAGCGGCCATTTAGCAAGCCATCGATTATCAGAGTCGCGATAAATCCAGCGGCTGTTATGCGTAAAAAATAATGGCTTAATGAGAATCCGTCTTTAAATATAAAAGGTAGAGTTATGGTGAAAAGCCAGAAGCCCCAAAAACCCCATTCTTCAAAGTGGTGATGCTCCTCGGTCGAAGAAAAACCATATAACCCCTGGCTGAGTGCTAGGGTAAGACTAGTGCTGACCACTAAACCGCCACAAACTCCTAGGGTTAATTTACTTAGCCAGTGAGCCATACCGTGGCCCCGTCTGTGTAACCAAAGCATATTACCGGTCAAGATTAGTCCGCAACCTGCTAGGGCAGCTAGGGCGTAGCAGACCTTCAACCAGGCGTTACCAAAGAGTACGTAGTGCAGTGGGGTAACCGCGGCAAATATTCTTTGAAACGGACCTTTACCAATGAAGGAGCCCTGATGAATTCTTTCACCGGTACTTAAGTTATAGGTGACGCTTTCCAGATTACTTAACTTTTCATTATGAGAACCACTAAACTTAATAATACCGCCTCTGTCAGTGACTAATTTTTTACTTGTCTCTTCAGTTTTGTTGATCTTTTCTGTTGTTTGCTTTTCCTCACTATTCTCCGTGCCCTCTGTGGTTATTAGTTTGAGCCCAGACACTTGAATAAATTCCACGCTGGTATCAGGTAAGTCGATTTCTAACCGCCCCCATAATTCATTTAACGGATAAACGGGTGTGTACTCTCCGGTTACTTCGGCTTTCGGACCCAGTACGGCGATAGTGGCTTTTTCCACATCCCCATTAAAAGCTGCAAGAGCTAATATCGGAGAAATTAATCCTAACAAACCTAAAATAGTCCCAGTAAATGCCAGAATTAAGGTGAAGGGAAGAGACCATAAGCCGAGCAGTTTATGTTGGTCGGTTAATAATAAACGCCAGCTGCGTTTAGGGCGCAACATTACAAATTCTTTGCGCCATTTTACGTGTATAAAAATCCCCGCAATAATTGCTAGCAGCATGGCCATGCCAGATAAGCCAACCAGATAGCGTCCCCAAGGATTGGGCAGGTGTAAGTCGGTATGCAGGTGAGAAAATAAGTGACTGACCTCTGAAGGTGAGGGAGGAAATTGTTGATAATTATTGGCACTTAAATAACGAATATCTGGTTCTTCGCCTTTTATAAAATGCGCTAGAGTAATGTGCTTATTAATATCTCCCGCAGGTTGAATGAAAAAATTATCATAACCGAAATCTATAGCCTTGGCAGCTTGTAGGCTTTGCTCTAAATCAAAGGGTTTTTTCTCATCCAGCTCGCTGTAAGCAGGGTATTGCCAAAACTCTATTTCGTGATCGAATAATGCCGGTATACCCGAAAAAGTAACGATAAATAAGAGGATGCCAGAAATAATGCCAATCCAAGCATGGCTAGCATATAGCGTCTTATGAGTTTGTTGCTGCATGATTTGGCCTATTTAAAAGTTAAACTTATGATGTCGATGGCAAGTACAGGGAAAAAAAGTGCCAGTATGCGTAGCCAGGCTTTTTTACCATCCTCGGCTAAGATCGCCCAATAAAAGAGAGATGCCCAGAAAACAAAGAAGAAAGTGCCGCCGGCAAATATCTGTTCGATCAAGTCACCAAATGGCCAAATTAAGGTTATACAAACGGTTAGAGCGACCGTGGTTATGAGAGAACCTAAGATGGCTGCGGTAATGCGGCTACCATTGCTATTCAATTTAGTTCTTATATTACTGCTAAAGCGCAACATGATTGATTCCTTGAATAATAAATCCAATGCAACTTATCAAGGTGATGGCTTGCACGATTTTTGGCTGCCAAATTCGAAATTGGACAAAACATAGAGCAATAGCCATTAGCGCAAACAACCAGAAGAAGATGCCCTTCTCTAATCCATATGGCTGACTAACAAAGAGTATCGATAAGACCAGTAGTACGCGTCCAGCATAGCGCCTTTTGTTATCGATACGATAACTGCGATATTCACTTAAGCCGTACATTAGATGTAAGGCGGGCCAGAGTAAAAAAATTCCTAGTGGCATACAGTTTCCTTTAGAACGTTCCTTTAAAGCATTGTTTAACTGTTTCATCCAAAACAAGAAAACAGCAGGGCCAAAAAGGCGCTGCTGTTTTGTTTTAGCATTAGATGTTCAAATTAAAAATCGTATTGAGCGATTAATCCCATGCTGCGCAGTGGTATTCTGTTGCTACGATCACCATAGAGCGTGAAGTCGCCAGAATAATCCTCATAGGTGTAATAATATGTTTCTGCTTGACGATCAAAAATATTATTCACATAACCATGTATCTTCCAAACATCGGCTTGGTAACCTAGGCGTAAGTTCGTCACTGTGTAGGCTGCAACTTTTTTCGTATTTTCGTTATTCAAATACGATTCGCCAGTATGGTTCGCGATTAAGTACGCGTTGAAACCCATGCCTTGATCAAAGCCAATACCTGCAGTTACTGTTTGCTCTGGAGCATTTTGGAACTGGTTGCCCTTGTAGTTTTTTCCGCCAGAAGTGAAATCTTCATAGCGTGTTTTAGCGATAGCCGCATTAGTAAATAATTGCAATCCTGACTGTCCGCGGTAAGCAATATCTAACTCAATACCTCTTAGTGTGGATGAACCCGCGTTCTCAATGTATCGGTCATAAATGTTATTTGTGCCGATGACTTGAACTTGTTGGTCTTCCCACTCCATGTAATACATATTAGCGTTGGCGGTTAAGCTTTTATCTAACCAAGTCGAACGGAAAGATAATTCATGGTTGGTTACGAATTCTGGGTCGTATTCAGCTGTAGATTCAACTCCGGTTGGGTTTAAGCTGATACCGCCAGAGCGATAACCACGAGAGATTAAATAACCTGCACTTATGTCATCAGTAAATTGATGACGAATACCGAATTTCGGTAATAATACTCTGTGTGTTGTATCTTTTTTGGTTGTATTGCTGGCGCTTGCCGCTAATGCATTAAACATATTATTGAGATCACCAGGTTGGAAGTTAATTGCACCTGGACCACCAGAAACATCAACATTACCTGCTGTTAAATAAGGAAGAAAAGAATTATAGGTGCCTTGTGCAATCCCTGCGGCTTGCTCAGCGGTTGGCGCTGCAGCTAACCCTAGTTGTTGCCAATACATCTGATAAGTTGCTGCAGACGTTAATGTATTAAAATAAGCTCCGGCATGGTTGTTGATCGCATCCATTTCATCTTGGTTAACATTTTGAGCCGTAATACCCGCTACATTGCGATTCTTTTCATAATCGAGGCGTAAACCCATTAATAAGGTTGTTGCTTTAGTGATGTCCCAATCTGCTTCCATAAATAAAGCATGGTTGGTTGTTTCACGGCTCGAACCTTCGTCGACATAATTGGTTTCTAAAATGGTATCGCTATAACCATTGGCATAAGGAGGTAGCGGGCTAATTTGAGTTAATAAACCTGTGACTTCATAGAAGTTAGGTAGATATGCATTCAAAGGATTTGCCAGTAAGAAATCATAGGCACGCTCTTCTTTACTCTTGTTATAAAAATAACCCGCACTAGCGCGGATACTTTCATTTTCAAAAGTGAATCGAAATTCTTGGCTTATGCTATTATCTTTTTCATTTTGAACTCGAGTTCCGATACCCGCAGCCCCTGCATAATCTGATGTGGTTGGTGCTAAAGCATCGGCATCCATATTGTCATCGTCAGTTTTGGTTGAGTGCGATGTTGTCGACGTTAAAGCAATGGCGTCCGTTAATTGAGCTTGTAACTTCAAGCTCTGATAATTCATGCGCTTTTTATAGTCACCTTCAATATCATGGAAGGCTTCTAGTTTTTCAGCGTCACAAGTAAATACTCCAGCTTTGTTCGAATTAGGACCACATAGGCGCTCATCACCTCGTTCGACTTTATCTTGGCCGATTGTTGCTAAGGCACTAAAAGTTTCAGAAGGCTGGAATAATAATTTGATGCGTCCGTTATAGTGTTCTTTTTTAGCTTCGTCATCTTTACCTGTGAATTTATTACTTACCTGCCCATCGGTATAGTAGCGCTCTCCGGCAAATCGAATGGCAAGATCATTGGTTAATGCGGTATTGAGCATTAGGCTGGTGACCTGAGTATTATCACTGCCATAACCTAGACGAACCGAGCCTTCTGTATCGAATACCGGATCATTTGATTTTACAACGATTGTACCCGCTAAGGAGTTTTTACCTTGAGAGGTCGATTGCGGACCTTTGAAAACTTCAATGCTATTAACGTCCCACATGGAAAGGCCTGTGCTTAATAAATCAGCATCAAGATAGGCACCATCTAAAACAAAACCTGCAGTATCGGCAGTAGAAACATCTGATGAAGGGCCGCCTTCAGCATTGATTCCACGAATAGTGAAGCCATCGCGACCGTTAGGGCGCGCATTCGATGTTAGAAATAATGCATCATTAAGATCAAAGCTATTATTCGCTTCAATTAACTCGCTATCAATAACGCTAATACCTGTGACTGTTTGCTGCAAGTCACGCTCAATTTTACCGCCACTGACGATGACCTTATCAAGCTCAAGTGAACTGGATGTGTCTGCTGTCATCTCTTCAGCAAAAGCACCTTGGCTTAAGCCAAGAATCGCGCAATAAAGCGGTAATCTAAGGAAGGTATTTGTCATGTAATCGACTCCATACTGCAATAATTAATAAATGACATGGTATTGATAGTGCTAATATAAATGATAATGATTTGTATTGGTATGTAAATATACATAAAGAATGCAAGTAGTTATCATTTGTTTAGTGAATGGTTCTAGAAGCTGCTGCTCAAAAAATGGCCCTTATTGGAGGTGCTTTCAAAGCAATGATGTTGCTGGTGCAATAATTTGTTGCGTAAATAAGCCTAATGGGTGACTTGTTTTGTGGTTGAAAAAGGAACATTATGACGATTCGTCAAAAATGACGAATCGTCATAATTATTTCGTTTTATAAAACCCAGGTCGCATTTAATGGCTAAAAAGCATGAACTTTCACAGCATATGATTCCTGAGCAGGCCGCTAGCTCATCATATGGCTGCCCCCATGGTGGGTTGAAAGGTCTATTGGATAAATCTTTAGCCAAGATGGGTCTGTCGAAAAGTGAGCAAAAAAAAGTTGACCGCGAAGAAGAGTTGGTTGATTTAGCCGTTTCTATATTGAATCAAGACGGCTTTGCAGGTATGAGTCTAGAAAAACTCACGGCTAAGTCCTGTTATTCTAAAGGCACCATCTACAATCATTTTTCCAGTAAAGAAGATTGCCTGTCTGCTCTGTGTATACGAGCGGTAAGTTCTATTATGACCTTCTTTAAACGAGCATTAGAGTTTAATGGCTGCACTCGTGAGAAAGCGGTTGCTGTTCATTACGCTTATCAACTTTATGCCCGCATGCAGCCCACTTTATTTATGGCTGTATTAAGTAGTAAGGCCCCAGGTGTACGCGAGAAAACGTCCCTTGAACGCATGCAAAAGATGGATGCCTTAGAATTAGAAATCAATGCGTTTAGCGATCAAATGTTTCGTGATGCTATTGCAGATGGCAGCTTAGTTTTACCTGCTCACCTATCTATAGAAACTTTATCGTTTTCAAACTGGGCCATGTCTTTTGGCACTAATGCTTTGGCAACCAGCGCGAGCGAAGCTAAAGCTGTAAATCGTTTAAATCCCAATACCTTATTGCTACAAAATATCAGTATTTTAATGGATGGCATGAACTGGCAACCATTATCGAAGGATTGGGATTATCAGAAAACGTGGCAGCGCGTAGAGGAAGAGATTTTTTCAGACGACATTAAATTAATAAAATGACGTCTATAAAAAGTAAAATAGAATTATAACTAGATCGACCGCAAGACCTAAAAATTACTAGCATAATCATAATAAAGCAAAGGAAGGTATACATGAGACAGACTTGGCTTAACAGTATTGTCCGCCACCCGTGGATAACGATTTTAATGGTTGTAATCCTCGCGGTTGCAGCTTCTTACGGTGGTAAGAATCTCTACTTTAGAGGGGACTATAAAGTTTTCTTTGATAAAGATTTTCCACAACTTGTTGCTCATGAAGAGATGCAACGAATATTCAATAAAAACGATAACGTATCGATCATTGTTGTGCCAAAAGAAGGCACTGTATTTGATGAATCGATGATGGCGCAACTGAAAGAGCTTACCGATGAAGCTTGGCAAACGCCGTTTTCGAGTCGTGTTGATTCCATTACTAACTATCAACATACTTGGGCAGAAGGAGACGACTTGATCGTAGAGGATCTGATTTTAGAATTAGATCAAATTAATCAAGAATCTGTCAGCCGTACAAAAGCTATTTCAACGGTTGAACCTAACTTAGTTAATAGCCTTGTCTCTCCTGACGGCAAGGTTGCAGTGGTGAATATCACCATTCAGTTACCGGATCAGGAGAATAATACTGCTGAAGTAATTCAGGTGACTGAATTTGCCAAAGAGCTCAGTAACCGCTTCTCAGAAAAATATCAAAGTGCTGATTTTTATCATACCGGTGTGATCTTAATGAATTACAGTTTCGCGACTGAAGGTCAAAAAGATATGAGCACGCTGGTGCCCGGCATGTTCTTAATGATTATTGTGATGCTGACGGTATTATTACGCAGCTTTACCGGCATGCTAATGACCCTCGCTGTTATATTTTTAACCATTACCGCAACCATGGGTACCGGTGGTTGGTTTGGTTATTTCTTATCGACCGGTACGATCAACGTTCCTATTGTTGTAATGACATTGGCGGTGGCGGATTGTGTGCACCTAGTAGCATCGACTCAATTTGCCATGCGCCAAGGTAAGTCGCGTAAAGAAGCCGTTGAATTTGCAATGGACTTAAACTTGATGCCGGTATTTATTACCAGTGCGACCACGGCGATTGGTTTCTTGACCTTGATGTTCTCTGAATCTCCGGTATTGGCCGATTTTGGAGAAATGAGCGCGATGGGCGTGATGATCGCATTCTTCTTATCGGTTACTTTATTACCTGCGCTTATGGTCGTAATTCCAATGCGCGTTAAAGTTGCTCCTGAGCACCATGGCGGTATGGAAAAATTGGCTGATTGGGTTATTAAGCATAACAAGATTGTATTGCCTGTGAGTGCAGCTGTTATGTTGTTCTTTGCTTGCCTAGTTCCGTTAAATGAAATCAATGATGAAGCGACTAAGTACTTTGATAAGTCTACTAGCTTCCGTCAGTCGGTTGATAAACAAGAAGAAACTATCTCTGGGATGTCGAGCATCAGCTGGGGTCTCTATAGCGGAGAAGAAAACGGCATTAATAATCCAGAATTCGTTAAAGTTATTTCTGGCTTTAGTGACTGGTTACGCGCTCAACCTGAAACTGATCATGTAGCGACAATCTCGGATACGATTAAGCGCTTAAATAAGAGCATGAATGCTGATAATGAAGAGTTTTATCGTTTACCTGAAGAACGTGAATTAACCGCTCAATACTTGTTGATGTATGAAATGTCTTTGCCTTATGGCTTAGATTTGAACAACCAGTTAAATATTGATAAGTCTTCAACTCGCATAGTAAGTACTTTAAAGAACTTAGGCAGTAAAGAATATGTTGCTATGGAACAACGTGCGATTGAATGGTTTGCTATCAATGCACCGCAAGTTCGTATGACCGCTTCTAGTCCAACGCTTATGTTCTCGCATATTGGTGAGACGAATATGGACAGCATGATCATTAGTATGACTGCGGCTATGTTTCTAATTTCTATCTTGTTAATTTTCGCCTTACGTTCATTCCGTCTTGGCGTGATCAGCTTGATTCCGAATATTGGTCCTGCGGCTGTTGGTTTTGGTATTTGGGCATTAATTTCAGGTGAAATTAACCTAGGTTTGTCGATTGTTGTCTCAATGACACTCGGTATTATTGTTGATGATACCGTACACTTCTTGAGTAAATATCAGCGTGCCCGTAATGATGGTCGTAATGCCGAAGAAGCTATTCGCTATGCTTTTTCAAGTGTTGGCCGTGCCATGACGATTACCACCATTGTCTTGTGTACAGGATTTTCGTTATTAACATTCTCTGCATTCCGAATGAATGCCGATATGGGTATGGCGACAGCTATTATCATCTTTGTCGCCTTAGTGGTTGATTTTCTTTTCCTTCCTGCCTTTTTATTATTGGCCGATAGACGTGAAAATGATGACGATAGAGCAGGCTCGACAGACAGCGCAGCTAATGATCCGCTACTTTCTGATACTGAACTTACGAAAAATAACGTATAAAAATAAGGAGTTATATTATGAATGCATTTACAAAATTAACCGCGACTCTTGCAACTGCGGTTGCCTTAATGTCTACCGCTACGGTTCAAGCTGAATTTACCTTGGCCGGTTTATCAGCCGAAGAACAAGGCCTGGCGATTGCGCAAGAACGTAAAGCTCGTGATATCGGTTGGGGAGATTCAGCGTCTGCCGTGACTATGACACTGCGTAATGCTCAAGGTGAAGAAAGTATTCGCGAGATGCGTATGAAATCTTTTGAAGTCTCTGATGATGGTGATAAGGGTTTAACCATTTTTGATAAGCCAAAAGATGTGAAAGGAACAGCTTTTTTAAACTTTTCGCATGTAGAAAAGGCAGATGATCAGTGGTTGTATTTACCTGCACTAAAGCGTGTGAAGCGTATTTCTTCACGTAATAAATCTGGTCCTTTCATGGGCAGTGAATTTGCCTATGAAGACTTAAGTTCGTTTGAGATTGAGAAATATACTTTCAAATTCTTAGCAGAAGAGAAAGTGAATGACGTAGATTGTTATAAGGTTGAGCAAATCCCAACGGATAAAAACTCAGGCTATACTCGTCAGGTTGCTTGGTTAGATAAAGAACATTTTCGTGGCCAGAAAGTCGATTTTTATGATCGTAAAAAATCATTATTAAAAACTTTAACCTTCTCTGATTATAAGTTGTATTTAGATAAGTACTGGCGTCCAATGCAAATGGATATGATTAATCATCAAACAAAGAAAAGCACTGAGTTGAATACGGCTTCTTTAGCGTTTAAAACGGGTTTGAAAGATTCCGATTTTAATAAAGCTACCTTGAAGCGTGCACGTTAGTTCTTATTTTACTATCGTGTAATTATTGAGATTTGAATAAGAGCAGCTTAGGCTGCTCTTTTTTTAAACTCAACAGATTGAACTCAACAGATTGACTCAAACAGTATTAAGTAGGTTTGTGATGAATAAAAAAATACTAATAGCGACGACCTTATTATCAGCCACTGCGGTACAAGCCGCTGAGTTTGAGGTCAGTGGTTATGTCGGCTTTGAATGGCGAGAGCACTTTGAAGAAGGCCAGTTCAATACGGCTAATAATAAGCAGGCTGATCGTCAGCTGGGATTAACCGCAGAGCCTGAACTGGTATGGACATTAGCGGATGGTGAACAAACCATCGTATTTAAGCCATATGCCCGTATTGATAGTGAAGATGATGAACGCAGTCATGGTGATATCCGTGAACTCTCTTGGATGACTTATGGTGATGACTGGGAAATAACTGCCGGTTTATCAAAAGTCTACTGGGGGGTTGCTGAATCTCAACACCTAGTCGATATCATCAATCAGACCGACTTCGTTGAAGCTCCTGATGGTGAAGATAAATTAGGCCAGCCGATGATTAAACTGAGCCTAATACGCGATTGGGGAACCGTGGATAGTTTTATTCTGCCAGGTTTCCGTGAGCGAACCTTCCCAGGTGAAGAGGGGCGTTTTCGAACTGCATTACCCATCGATATCGATAATGCTCAATATCAAGCGGGGGAAGAAGATGCCCATGTAGATTATGCTGTACGTTGGAGTCATACCATTGAAGATTATGATCTAGGGTTGTCTTGGTTCAATGGTACAAGTCGTGATCCACTATTTAAACCGAATGATACCTTTAGCGAACTAGTACCATTTTACGCTCAAATTAATCAGCTAGGTTTTGATCTGCAAGCAACGATAGATTCTTGGTTGTGGAAATTTGAAGCTATTTATCGCAGTTATGATGACTCGGTTAAAAACACTTTTGATCAAATGGGGCAAACGTTAGAAGATTATAGCGCTGCTACCGGCGGGGCTGAATATACTTTTTATGGTCCCTTCGATACTGTGTGGGATTGGGGCGTATTAGCGGAGTATCAATACGATTCTCGTAATGATGGTGCTATTGCTATCGGCCAGAATGATGTATTCGTCGGCAGCCGTATTGCCTTTAATGATACCGCTTCTAGCGAAATATTAGCCGGTATTAGTCAAGATCTCGATAGCCCAGGAACGCAAAGTGTGGTTGTAGAAATAGCAACCCGTTTGACTGAAGGTGTTAAGTTTAACGTTGATGTATTTTTACCTATGTCTGATGATGATGAAAACTTAAATTATCAGTTTAAGCGTGATGACTATGTACAAATAAGTTTGAATTATTATTACTAATTTCTTGCACATTTGATGTGTTCGTCATAAAGAGTAAAAATAATTCTCATTTAGCAGTGGCTAGGCCATAATGCAGTGATATTTCTTCTTAGGATATCCGTTAACAATGAATAAATTAAAACAGCTACCCAATAGCCTTTTGATTGTGTTAATTGTTGCAGCTGCAGTGGCCATCGCCACGGTTATTATGCTGACAGCTCCGACCCCAGAACGTAAAGCTAAGGCTGCGGTTTCTCGTTTGGTTGAAGTGATGGATATCAAAAAAAGCCAACAACGGCCAAGCTGGATGGCCGGTGGTGAAGTCAGCGCTTCCCAACGTGTCAGTTTAACCAGTCAGGTTACTGGCAATTTAATTAGCTTAAATCCCCTCGCTATTCCTGGTGCTGTATTAGATGCAGGTACTTCTTTAGCTCAAATTGATCCGCAAGATTTTGAATTACAAATTATTCAAAAAGAAGCCGCTGTTGTTCAAGCTCAAGCCGATGTAGCGATTGAGCAAGGTCAGGGACGGTTAGCAAAGCAAGAATATGAGTTCTCTCAAGGGAAAGCCAATAATCGCCGAATGTCTGGCAAAAAATTATCTCAGGATGATAAAAATCTGATTCTGCGTAAGCCTCAGATCTTAGCTAAGCAAGCAGTATTGAAAAAGGCCCAAGCTGATTTAGCACTGGCTCAATTATATCTCCAGCGTAGCAACATCAGTATGCCTTTTAATGGCCAAATTATTTCTCGTAGCATTAGTACCGGTAGCCAAGTCGCCAATAATACGGAGTTATTTGACATCGTCAGCAGCGATACTTTTTGGCTGCAGGTAAAAGTCGCTAAGCATTTCTATCCTTGGCTTGATCGGCAAGCGGCAGTTGCCGTAAGTCATCCTAGCTGGCCGTTAGAGAATGGAGAGCGAGTTTGGCGTAATGCGACTATCTTGCATCATCTTGCAGAAGTAGATGTCAGCGATCGTCAGGCCAAGATACTTATTGAAATCGAAAACCCATTAGTCCTGCAGCCAGGGATTTTATTAGGGGATTACCTTGATGTGCGTTTACAGGGCAAAGAATTAGCTGAGAGCTATGTAATTGCTAGTAAGCATCTAATTGATGAGCAATATGTGTGGGTCGTGAATGATAATAAGCTGTTTAAACGTAAGCTGAATATTGTTTATCAGGGGCGCGAAAGGGTCTGGATTAAATCTGGTTTCAATCTAGGGGACAAATTGCTGTTAAGTAATTTAGGCATTATTACTGAAGGTACTGCTGTGCGACTTCTCTCTTCACACCTTGATAGCAAAATTAACAACGACAAGGTGAAATAATGCAACGCGAAACGAATTTGCACCGCGGGCCTGTTGCATGGATGGCGCGTCACGGCGTCGCCCCTAACTTGTTTATGGCATTACTCATTATTGGCGGCTTTATCATGTCGTTAATGATCAGAAAAGAATTTATTCCCAATTATGAGTCAGAAACCATTATTGTTGATGTGGTATATGCCGGGGCAACACCTGCAGAAATTGAGCAAAGTATTATATTGCCGATCGAGAATGAGGTGGTATCGATAGAGGGTATTAAAGATGTCGTCTCTATTGCCAACTCGAGCAGTGCAAAAGTTGTTTTAGAATTGGTTAATGGCACTGACCGACAAAAAGCCTATCAAGATATTGAGCAAGCTGTCAGTCGCATTTCAACCTTTCCGGCAGAGTCTGAAAAACCGAGCGTGAGAATAGCTGGCCATACTATTGATGTCGCGACGCTAGCGATATTTGGAGATGTCTCTTTATTAGAGTTGAAAGCCTTAGCGGAATCGGTCAAAGATCGATTATTAACCGCGGATGAGATTTCAAGTATTGAATTACGCGGTACGCCGAGTGAAGAAATTCATATTGAGATTAGCCAAGCGAATCTACAGCGTTATCAGCTTACCTTGGCGGAAGTGGCAAATATCGTTAGTAAAAATGCTATCGAACAGTCTGCGGGCAGTGTGCGAACCGAAGGCGGGGAAATACTCGTTACGCTCAATGAACGACGTTATTGGGCCGAGCAATTTGCCGATATTGTCTTACGTTATGATGGCTCTGGTGTCTTAGTGACGTTAGCGGATGTGGCGGATATTAACGAGGGCTTTACCGATTCCAATAGGTCGGTGACTTATAATGGCAAGTCGGCCATTAGCTTAAGAATTTATAGATCTGAAAATGAAACGCCGACAACCGTTGTGGCTGCTATGTATGAAAAGCTTGATGTTATTCGTCAGCAACTCCCCAATGGGGTTGAAATCATTGTTACCGACGATGATGGTGAGACTTATCAGCAACGAGTGGGTTTATTATTAAAAAATGCAGCTATTGGTTTAATTCTCGTGCTCATTTTATTGAGTGTCTTTCTTGAATACCGTCTCGCCTTTTGGGTGACGATGGGAATTCCGACAGCGTTCTTGGGATCACTGTTATTATTGCCGCTGTTTGATGTATCGATCAATATGGTATCGATGTTTGCTTTTATTATTGCCCTCGGCATCGTTGTAGATGATGCCATCATAGCAGGGGAAAATATTTATGAGCACATGCAAAAAGGTATTCCTTTTTTAAACGCGGCGATTATTGGTGCACGTGAAGTATCGGTTCCTTTAGCTTTTGCTATCTTAACTAACGTTGTTGCTTTCCTGCCGTTGTTAGCTTTGCCTGGCATGATGGGTAAATTATTTTTAGCAATACCGATTGTTGTTATTTGTTGCTTTATTATCTCTTGGCTAGAAGCGCTTTATATTTTACCAACCCACTTAGCAAATTTGAAAAAGGAAGAAACGTCTAAGTTTGGACGCTTTATGAACTCCATACAAAAGCCTGCGGATAGAAAGCTGCACTATTTTATAAATGAAATTTATAAACCGTTTTTAGTTAAGTGTTTGAATGTGCCTAGCTTAGTCTTAGCGGTTGCATTGATGGTTGCCATTGTTGTTTTATCCTACCCATCTAGTGGTCGTATGGGCTTTAGTATGTTTCCTCGTCTAGAAGGCGAGTTTGTTGTAGCTAAAGTCGAATTGGCCGCCAATGCTCCGTTTAGTGAATCGCAAAGAATTCGTTCTTTATTAGAGCAAAAACTGCGTCAGGTAACTGATCCAGTTGAGGCAGAAGGTACTCCGTTAGTGATTAGCATTGCCGGAGATATTAGCGACTCGACCATTGAAATTGAAGCGCGCTTAGTGCCTACCGAAGTACGTCCTCTGGATGCAAATGAAGTTGTAAGTCGTTGGCGTGATGCGATTGGTGAGATTCCAGGTATTCGTAGTTTAACCTTTGATGCCGAACGTGGTGGCGGCCCTTCGGGTGGCGCTGGACTAACCATTGAATTACGTGGCTCTAATATTGAAGACTCTTTTGCCTTAAGTAATGAGTTAATGGCTGAATTATCTCAGCTTACCGGGGTCATTGATTTAGCCAGTAGTTTTACCAATGGTAAACCGCAATGGGAAATTGAATTAAATTCTGCTGGCCGAAGTCTCGGCTTAAATGCGACGGCGGTCTCTAGCCAAGTAAGGCATGCATTATATGGCGCAAGAGCATTACGCCAGCAGCGTGAGAAAAATGAAGTGACGGCCTTGGTTCGCCTCCCTTTAAATGAACGCATATATGCAGCAGATATCGAAAATTTATTGATACAGACTCCTGCCGGTGGTTATGTTCCCTTGATAGAAATTGCTCATTTAAATAAGCAGCTTTCTCCTTCTCAAATTCGCCGTCGTGATGGTGATCGTATTATTACCGTTACTGCAGAAGTTGAACCTAGGCGGATGATTCCTGCAGTGATGGGGGTATTGCGAGAAGATATATTTACTCAATTTAAACAAAAATATCCCGATGTCGATGTTGGCTTTCGTGGTCGCCAAGCGGATACCAGTGAGACGATCACCAGTCTAAAAATCTATGGCGCTTTTGCACTGTTGCTAATTTATAGTCTATTAGCAATTCCATTTAAAAGTTACAGCCAGCCGATTCTTATTATGGCAATCATTCCTTTTGGCGCAGTGGGTGCGGTATTGGGGCATATGATTCTGGGTCAAGATTTATCGGTGATGAGTATTATGGGGATCGTTGCACTGGCAGGGGTCGTGGTTAACGACAGCTTGATTCTTGTAGATTATGCCAATAAGAAAGTAGCACAAGGACTATCGGTTGCTGATGCAATTATTGAAGCTGCGGTGCGACGTTTTCGGCCTATATTATTAACCACGTTAACCACCTTTGGTGGTCTGGCGCCAATGGTCTTTGAAACCTCTCGTCAGGCCCAATTCATTACTCCAATGGCGGTATCGTTAGGCTTTGGTATTTTGTTTACCACCTTTGTTTGTCTATTAGTATTGCCGGCGTTTTATTTGATTTTGGGTAATTGGCTGAATAGAAAGGTTGTTACTTAGCATTGAGTGCTTACTAGCCCAAGTTGGTCGTTATAAAGACTTGGGCTAGTAATTTTAATTATTTAAAGAGTTTATGATTTTTTGGTATTCGCCATTAGCCTTGATTTCTGCAAGACCTTTATTGAAGTCTGCAATTAACTGTTTATGTTTTGCATTACCTAAGCCACTGGTCACATGAAGAGCATTGCTGGCAAGAGGAGTTGATGAAAATTCAATTTTTTCCAATAGTCTAGGATCATGTTTAGCAATAACGGCTCTTGCCACTAGTTCATCTTCTAGAGTGAGATTGATTCTACCTGCGATTAGTTTGCGAATATTACTCAATAGATCTTTTGCTTCGGGACGCTTGAAGTTTTTTGCATTCTGAAAATCATCGCTATAACCATAACCCCTTACAACGCCTACTGATTTTCCGCTTAGACTATCAAGGCCATTAAAATCAAAGTCATCGCCCTTCTGTTTTATAAATTTGACTGAGTTTTCTAAATACGGATCGCTGTATAGCAGAAAGGACGTTCTTTCTTTTGTCCACCAAGTTCCGAGTAATAGGTCAAAGGTAGCATTTTCAACCCCTGAAATGGCTCTTGCCCAAGGGACAAAGCTGAATGTCAGCTCATGGCCTTGAGTAGCGAAAGCGGCGCTTGCTATTTCTACAATGATGCCTTTGTTTGGATGATTAGGATCCAAAAAAGGGGGCCATGGATCTCCTGCGGCTGTTATCTTGTCGGCATTGGCGGTAAGGCAAAAAATGGCAAAGACTGAAACTAATAGAGTGCGTAACATAAGCATTACCTTTAATCATAATAGAACATCTAGTTATTATAGATTACGTGTTATAGGTAAGGAAAATTAGTAAGTCCCATTCATGTCAAATTTTGAAAATTTTAGCTATGGTTTAAACCAATTCTTGTTGGGCCAGGTATAGGCGCATATCAAATTCTAACTGGTGATAATCAGGGAGCATATGCTGGCAAAGTTTATAGAAGGCTTTGTCATGATTCTTTTCTTTTAGGTGGGCAAGTTCATGTACCACAATCATTTCTAAAAAAGCGGCTGGGGCTTTCTTAAAAACTGAGCCGATACGAATCTCGTTATTACTTTTTAACTTGCCTCCCTGTACTCGAGATACATAGGAGTGCAAACCTAGAGCGTTATTCACCACATGAATTTTATTATCGAAGGTAATCTTACTTAGCGGTGATGACTTGCGCATATATTGGTTTTTTAAATCCATCACGTATTCACGCAACGCTTTGTCGTTACCAATAGTATGAGCAGCAGGATATTTTCTAGCTAAATATTTAGCTAAGGTATCTTTATCAATCATTGCCTGGACTTGAGCTTTTATCTCAGGTGCGTAGCTGGCAATGTATCTTAATGGGTCGGTAGATTTAGTATTCATAATGTTGACTAAAAGGTATATCCCAAGGCTAAACCATAGCGGCGCTTATTTTCGCCTGAAGTATCAATTTGCTCGGCAAATGCTTGTAGGGTCCAGTGATTACGGGTATCGACGAATTCGTCAAATGCGATTTCCGATAAAATACGGAGACGAGTCGTTGAGGTAAAATCAACCGCTCGTTGAAACTGTAATAATCGGCCTAAGCCGAATCCCATATAGGGTTGTAAAATATTATCGCGGACAAAGGTGCCGTCAGGAAAAGCACGCGCTTCTAATGCCCAGTTGAAAAAATAGACATACAAGCTGCCACCCACATATAAGGCTTGCTCATCGGCATCATTCTGCACCCCACCTAGATAGGTTGATACGCCCATGATCGCTTGGGGTATCGGTTCTTTTTTGCCAAAACGGCTTGATTCAAAGGCCAGGCTTTCGATTGAGAGAAATAGAATTAAGAAAGGGAGAGCTCGAATGATAGTCATAAGATATTAGATTAATTGCTGATGGGGCTATAGAAATGGATTCGCCACTGTTAAACTTGATAAAATTTTATGGAAATTATCATGACTCAAGCGAATAATCCGTTACATGGCTTAACTTTAGAGACGATTATAACACAATTGGTTGAGTTTTATGGCTACCCAGGCCTTGCTGGCCGAATCAATGTTCGCTGTTTTAAAGAAGATCCAAGCATTAAGTCGAGCTTGAAGTTTTTACGTAAAACCCCTTGGGCGCGTGAGAAGGTTGAGCAGCTTTATTTAAAGACACGATTTGATGTTAAGAATAATCCATGGGATAAATCTTAACCCTTACGCTGTATAAAGGCGCTAGCCTGCTAGAGATATTCACGATAATCGATGACGGCTTTGATGGTTGCCTTAATAGACCCATTAATCATACTGCTATTAACAAGCTTAATCCTGAAAACTTAGCAACATCCTGTTATCATGCGCGCTTCAATTTTTTAGGGGTTTGGAAGCGCATGTTCCAAGAATTCATTAAAACGTTCTCACCCAATGTGAAGAACGATACTTTATCAGGCTTAACTGTGGCGCTTGCCTTGGTTCCTGAAGCCATTGCTTTCGCCTTTGTCGCGGGTGTTCACCCATTAACCGGTCTATACGCTGCCTTTATGGTCGGTCTAATTACCGCCATTATGGGTGGCCGTCCTGGCATGATCTCTGGTGCTACAGGTGCTCTAGCGGTTGTGATGGTTGCTTTGGTTGCTCAAGCCGAGCGTGATTTTGGCGCTGGTATGGGGCCACAATATCTATTCGCTACGGTTGTACTGATGGGGATTATCCAAGTCGGTGCTGGTTTTCTGAAACTCGGTAAATTTATCCGTATCGTGCCATATCCGGTGATGCTAGGTTTTGTGAATGGTTTGGCTATCGTGATCTTCCTTGCTCAGATTCCTCAGCTACAAGAGTCTACTCCAAGTGGTAAATGGGGTTGGACAGATGGTACTTGGTTAGCCGGTAACGAGCTATATATCATGGTCGGCATGATCGCTGCGACTATGTTCATTACGCATTTCTTGCCGAAAGTGACTAAGGCTATTCCTTCTGCATTGGCGGGTATTCTGGTAGTAAGCTTGATCGTTATTGGTCTTGATCTTGAAACGAAAACAGTGGGCGATCTAGCCAGTATCGCTGGTGGTTTGCCAGAATTCGCAATTCCTAATATTCCATTGACCATGGAAACTCTCATGTTCATCTTACCGTTCGCCATAATTCTTGCGGCGATTGGTCTTATCGAATCTTTATTGACCATCACCGTTATCGATGAAATCACTGATACTCGTGGTCAGGGTAATAAAGAATGTGTTGCTCAGGGTACTGCTAACATTGCCACAGGGTTCTTTGGTGGTATGGGTGGTTGCGCTATGATTGGCCAGTCGATGATCAATGTGAACTCAGGTGGTCGTGGCCGTTTATCAGGTATTGCTGCTGCTTTGTTCTTATTAAGCTTCATCTTGTTTGCCGCTCCGTTGATTGAACAAATCCCAATTGCGGCCTTAACCGGCGTGATGTTTATGGTCGTGATCGGTACTTTTGAATGGTCGAGCTTTCGTATGATGCGCTCTATACCTAAGCGTGATGCTTTTATTATTGTTCTTGTATCCGGTGTTACTGTGGTGACTGATTTGGCAGTGGCTGTGGTCGTTGGTGTGATCGTTGCTGCCTTGATGTTTGCTTGGGAACATGCGAAGCATATCTTTGCGACACAAAGACTTGAGGAAGACGGTACTAAGATCTATGAGATCAATGGTCCATTATTCTTTGGTTCAGTTTCTAACTTTAAAGATATTTTCACTCCTAAAGAAGATCCAGCTAAAGTCATCATTGAGTTTAAAAATAGCCGTGTTGCTGACCACTCAGCGATTGAAGCGATTGATTCACTTGCTGTGCGTTATATTGCAGAAGGTAAAGAACTACATTTACGTCACCTAAGCCCTGAGTGTCGCCAGCTATTGAAGAATGCAGGTGATCTATGTGATGTGAACGTTTTGGAAGACCCTAACTATCGTGTTGCTGTGGATAAATTAGCTTAAGCTAATTGCTCAACTCAGTTAGCAGCTCTATAGACAAAAAGCCCCACAGCAGTTATCTGCAGTGGGGCTTTTTTGTATTAGGTCATAATTAAACGACTTTTAATTTAGCTTGTGGCTATCAAGTTTCCTGTGTTTAAGCTTTTTCGGATGTAGGTACTTCTTCTAGCTTGCATGGAATGGTGATTATAAAGGCACAGCCCTGTGAGGCTTGCTGTAATTGAATAGATCCCTTAAGTGTTTGATTGACTAAGTTATACACCAAATGCATCCCTAATCCAGTACCACCATAACCTCGTTTAGTCGTATAGAAGGGTTCAAAGATTTTTATTCTAGATTCCTTGGTTAACCCTTTACCATCGTCGGTATATAAAATTTCTACTTGATCTCCTAATAGCGTTGCCTCTATCGTGATCGAGCCATCATTTATTTCTTCAAAACCATGCAGCAGGCTATTCATTATAAGGTTGGTAATGACTTGGCTGAGAGCGCCTGGGTAGCCAACTAGCTCTAAGTCACTGGGGCAGCGCAGATTAACCACGTGCTTGGTCATTTTTAACTTAGGGTGCAGGGTCGATAAAATTTCTTGTAAATACTCTTCTAGATTGTAATGACGTAAGGCTTCGCCAGCTTGATCTTCTGATACATGCTTAAAACTTTTTACTAGCTTTGCCGCTCGCTCCAAGTTTTTACTAAGAATATCAACACTTTCTTCCATGCTGTGCATAAAGTCGGTGAAGTTCTGTTTAGAGATATTGCCTGCTTCAAAACGCTGATTCATATCTTTAAAAATATCTTTGATAAATGAATGGGTGGTAATGCAAAGGCCAATGGGGGTATTAATTTCGTGAGCAACTCCGGCGACTAGACCACCCAGGGACGACAGCTTTTCTGATTCAATCAACTGAGATTGGGTATTGCGCAGGTTTTCAAGAGTAGAGTGCAGTTCATCGATGGCGTCTTGAAGGTTCTGGGTACGTTCTTCTACTCGTTGCTCTAACTTATTATTGATCTCCGCTAGCTCTTGTTGTGCGGCTTCTTTGTCTTTAAGTTCTTGATCAATTTCGACTGTTAGTTGATTGAACGAGTTGACCACAGCTGATAGTTCGTCGTTATAAGATTCTCGTTGTAATGTTAGATACTGATGTTCATCACTATTGTTTTTATTCTCTAATTGACGATTCAAGTCGATTAGGTGACGGGTAATAATACGGTGTACACGCCAAAGCAAGAGTAAAGCTAGCAACATGCCAGCCACCATTTGCATAGTAATGATCTTTTCAGCAGATTGAATTATATTTTTTAGAATGCTCTCACGGGCAAAGCCAATTTCCAATTCACCAATCACTCGGCTGGTATGTTCAATGGGAATGACAAAATGATCATCTTGGGGAGAATCTGAAATATCTCCTTTTTCGAATAGAGTATTATCGTCACTTGATATGCGCACATAACCAATATAATAGAGGTTACTGATACCATCGCCTTGAACATGAATTTGTTTACTATCAAAGTGCCAGAGCGCATTGGCTAATGAGGTCATATGGCTTGATTGAATTTCGACGACCCGAGTATGAAATTGATTTTCTTCTTCTTTATAGTTGATGTAGATAAGCACAGCAGTTGCAAAGCCGTTAATGACTATGGATGCTAGAACAATACTAATGGCAATGCGCCAAGCAATAGGGACGTTCTTTCTAATAAAGATGGTGAAACCTACATTTAGTAATTTTGAATAAACTATGGGATAAGTGTAGTAGTTTTTACTATGATGGATACAAATAGGCCAGTTTTAATCTTAATTCTTGGCTCTTTTTAACCCTCCTTGGCCTAAAATGATGTATTTCAATCAGCTGGGATTGATTCCCCTGCGAAGCAGGGGATAGGGGCTAATATCTAGGCTTCTTTAGCACAAAGAATAATAATGGAATCAGGACTAAGGTCAGTAACGTCGAGACCAAGATGCCAAAGATCAAAGAAATAGCTAGGCCATTAAAAATAGGGTCGTCTAAGATAAAGAAAGCCCCTGTCATCGCCGCGACCCCAGTTAATATGATGGGTTTTGCTCGCACTGCCGCAGACTGAATCACCGCTTGTTCTAATGCTATCCCTTGGGATATCTGCTGATTAATAAAATCTACCAATAGGATGGAGTTACGCACAATAATCCCCGCGAGGGCGATCATGCCAATCATTGATGTTGCTGTATATTGAGCGCCAAACAAAGCATGCCCAGGCATTACGCCAATAATGGTGAGTGGTATCGGTGCCATAATTACCAGAGGAATGGTGTAAGAGCGAAACTGGGCGACGACTAATAGGTAGATCAGGATCATACCAATGCCATAAGCAATGCCCATGTCGCGGAATGTTTCGTAAGTAATTTGCCACTCACCATCCCATTTTATTTCGATATCCTGAGCAGTATCGGCAGTGCTAGGTAGGGCAATAAACTTTTGCTGCCAAGAGGTCTGTTGCTCTTTGATACGGCCAGTAATATCGAATAGGCCGTATAGAGGACTATCTAATGGCCCGGCCATATCGGCTGTCACAAACATCACAGGGCGCTGATTCTTGTGGTATATCGTTTGCTCGATCTGGGACTTCTCGATGTTAAGAACTTCACTTAAGGCAATTAACTGTCCCTGATTGTTTTTTACTTTTAGCGCGAGTACTTGATCAAGGCGATCACGATAGCTCTGGTTTAGGTGAAGGCGCATGGGCAAAGCGAATTTTTGTTGGTCGCTGTGTAAATAACCAATATCCCAACCGGAAGTCGCAGTGATAATAGCTTGGTTAATAGTTTGCTCATCGAGGCCTAATAGCTGGGCGCGATTACGTTCGATCACCAAGTTCCAT
>Ga0209396_1001051_pt1 | contig 31440 bp, 21 predicted proteins | sample GOMGulsemesocosm_6_FD_184638 | JGI IMG/M metagenome (GOLD analysis project Ga0209396, IMG submission 184638) | Methane-oxidizing microbial communities from mesocosms in the Gulf of Mexico - GOM8C Gulf of Mexico (SPAdes) (version 2) | ecosystem: Environmental > Aquatic > Marine > Cold seeps... | reverse complement strand
AATAAGAATAAACCTTCAAATCCTTCATAGGGTAAGTCTTCCCCACTTATAATCGATATACCTTGTTTAAGCGCTAGTTTTTCTTCAACATAATTTAATAGTGGAGAGCCAATTAATGGCTGTTCAGACTGCTTTATATGTTTAAATAAATAACTATCACCTACAACAATACAATCTTCATTACCTAACTTTTCAGCTAACGCACGCGTCCACTGGGTTAATGAGCCATGGCAAAACATCGGCGCCGAATTAGCCATAGCTTGCATTCTTTTTAACCCTTCAGCTAAAGTTTGTTGGCCAAACACCATATTTAACCAAGCATTAAATTGATTTCGTATTTCTTCATTTGCTTCTAACGGTTTTGTAATTTTGATATTTTGGCTTTGGCCTTGTCTATCTATCAATAAAATAAGCCAATGTGTTTTATCAAAATCAAGTACTTCAACACGAAATACATTTTGAGAAATTTTTTGAGGTAAGCCAGCAAAAACACAGACTTGATATTTTTGACTAATAAAATGAGAGAACTCAATTAAAGCATCTTGGTTTGGCTGCCAAAAAGAAGCTATTTCTGATAACGAAAAAAACTCATCAAACCAGTATTGATAACCTTTTTTAGTTGGAATTCGACCAGCAGAGGTATGGGGAGAATAGATATAACCAAGCTTTTCTAAGCGTGCCATTGCATTTCTGACTGTTGCAGAACACATAGACATGCCTTTTTGCTTAACAATTCTCGATGAGGCAATAGCACACCCTTTACCATCACAGTAAAGACTCATTATTGCTGTAAATATTTGTTGATCACGGGCACTTAAGTTCATAATCAAAGATATGGGGTGAGATCATTTGTTTTCAAGTGGTGTTTTTAACTTAACGTTTCTATATAATCAAAACTCAGTCAAAAACCTGATAATTTGTAGATGAATTATGAAACAAAAATTTAAAAAAATAGGCTTAATTGGTAAACCAAACCATGAAGGCGCTAATTCTACCTTACAAAGCCTACATTCTTTCCTTTTGGCTCTGGGTTGTGAAGTACTTATAGAACAAAGAGCAGGTCAACAAATGCCAATAGAGCATAAAAACTTAGTTGATCTTGTTGAAATTGGTAAATTATGTGATTTAGCCATCGTTGTTGGTGGTGATGGCAATATGCTAGGCGCTGCAAGAGTACTTTCACGCTTTGATATTGCTGTAATAGGTGTAAATAGAGGTAATCTAGGATTTTTAACAGATTTAAACCCTGAATCATTTCAAGGTGCTCTAGAACAAGTTATTAGTGGCGAATACCGTGAAGAAAAACGATTTTTATTAGAAGTAGAAGTCTATCGACATGAAAAACTAAAAAGCTCAAACTCTGCAGTCAATGAAGCGGTTTTACATGCCGACAAAGTAGCTCATATGATTGAGTTCGAAGCCTTTATTAATAACGATTTTGTATTTTCACAACGATCCGATGGTTTAATAATATCAACTCCGACAGGCTCTACTGCATACTCACTTTCTGGCGGAGGCCCAATTTTAACACCTGATATTAATGCAATGGCTTTAGTCCCAATGTTTCCACACACACTGTCAAGCAGGCCCTTAGTTGTTGATGCACAAAGCGAAATTAGATTAAAGTTAAGTTTAAATAATGATGACAATCTACAAGTAAGTTGTGATAGTCATATTGTACTCGCTGTTATGCCTGGTGATGAAATTGTTATAAAAAAAGGAGACTCGCCACTAAGGTTAGTTCACCCTAAAGATTATTCTTATTATAATGTGCTAAGAAAAAAACTTAATTGGGGCAACCCATTATATTAATAATCATTTTGTGGTTATTTTTTAAGAGAATTAATTTATTCTCTGGCATTTTGCCTTTATTTCATTCGGAATTTTTATGACATATATCGTCTTTTTTACTATCGTATTACTCATCGCTTTACTGGGTGTTTTTCTTTCAATTGAAAACTCAAAAAAGAAAGCTGAACAATTAAAAAAACAAATATTTTCTGAAAGACAAAACCATGCTGTTTCTCATTTTAAAAATCAAACAGCACAATATATTGAAGCAAAAATCCTAAGACCTAAACATAGCCATAATTTACAAGCTATCGCGAGTAATTTTTTTGTAGTACAAGCACATAACGAAGATAATCTGACTGTACTCGAAACTACATTAGAAAATTTAACCACAAGTTTAAATAGTGAACTTGCAAAAACGAATATTACGGGTGACAAAGAAACAATTGCCAACAACATTCTTACATTTATAAATGAATTACCAAGAAGTGCCCGTGATTATAATAATACGTTTTATACGCAAATATTGCCTGCGTTGATCGTTAGTTTACAAACTCCTGAGTTAACATTTGATGAAACCATAGATGAAGATGCGCTAACTGAATTAGAAGACGTATCAGAAAAAGATTAATGAGTGATTTTAGGAAATAAAAAAGGTTTGATTAATAAATCAAACCTTTTTATTGGTATGAACATAGATCCATTAAACTTCTAAGTAGTCCATTATGCCCTCGGCTGCGTTTCGACCTTCAAATATAGCTGTAACAACTAAATCAGAGCCACGAACCGCATCACCACCAGCAAATATTTTAGGATTTGTTGTTTGATGAGTGAATAGAGCATCTTCAGGTGCTTTTATTCTGCCCCATTGATCTAATTCAACTCCTAAAGGTTCTAACCAAGGCATTGCATGTGGTTGGAAACCAAAAGCCATTATCACGGCATCAGCTTCTAATGTATGCTCTGAACCGGCTATCGATTCAGCACGACGACGCCCTTTATTATCCGGTTCACCTAGTTGTGTTTTCACCATTTTTATACCGCATACTTGACCTTCAGGGTTTAGTTCAATCCCTAACGGCTGAAGGTTAAACATAAAGTTTACACCTTCTTCCTGTGCATTTTTCACTTCACGTTTTGATCCAGGCATATTTTTTTGATCGCGACGATAAGCACAAATGACTTCAGTTGCATCTTGACGAATCGAAGTTCGTACACAATCCATTGCAGTATCACCACCACCTAAAACAACGACCTTTTTACCCGCCATATCGACATATTCATCAGCTGTTTTTTCATAACCCATAACCCGGTTAGTATTAGATATTAAAAAAGGTAGCGCATCATATACACCTGGTGCATCTTCATTTTCGAGCCCAGCACGCATATTTTTATAAGTACCCACCCCCAAGAAAACAGCATCAAAGTCTTGCTCTAATTGTTCCATGCTTATATCTTGGCCAATTTCAATGCCTAAACGAAACTCAACACCCATTTCTTCAAATATTTCGCGACGTTTTTGCATAACACTTTTTTCAAGCTTAAATGATGGAATACCAAAAGTTAATAAACCGCCTATTTCAGGGTGACGATCATACACAACTGGTTTTACACCATTTCTAATAAGAATATCAGCACACGCTAAACCAGCTGGTCCTGCACCAATTATGGCGACTTTTTTATCACAGAAAACCACATGTGACATATCTGGCTTCCAGCCCATCTCGAGTGCTGTATCGGTAATATATTTCTCTATATTACCTATTGTCACAGCCCCGAAGTCTTCATCTATGGTACAAGAACCTTCACATAGTCTATCTTGAGGACATACACGACCACACACTTCAGGTAGGCTGTTTGTACGATGAGATAAATCTGCTGCTTCTAAAATACGACCATTTTTTATTAATTTTAACCACTGTGGAATATAGTTATGAACCGGACATTTCCACTCACAGTATGGATTACCACAATCTAGACAACGGTCTGCTTGTGAATCTACTTGTTTTTTTGAAAATGGTTCATAAATTTCCACAAACTTTTTTTTACGGGTTGATATTGGCTTTTTTCGCGGATCAACTCGTTGCACATCTATAAATTGGTAAACATTATTTGGCATCAAATCTCTCCTATTGTGCCTGAACTCTTAACTCGGCACTACTTCTTGCACGATGACCTAATAAGCTACTTACATCACTAGACTTAGGCTTAATTAAACGGAACTTTGATAAATAATTTTCAAAATCTTCTAATATCATTTCAGCACGACATGAACCAGTTTGATCTAAATGCTCTGCAATAAGACCACGTAAATGTTCATGGTGAATAGTCAAACTATCCATCTCGATGAGTTCTACAAGTTCTGAATTCATGCGTTTTGAAAAATCTTTTGCTTCATCTAAAACATATGCAAAACCACCTGTCATTCCGGCACCAAAGTTAATACCTGTAGAGCCTAATACACATACGATCCCGCCAGTCATGTATTCACAGCCGTTATCACCTAAGCCTTCGACTACGGCAACAACACCTGAATTACGTACACCAAAACGCTCTCCAGCGCGACCAGCAGCTAATAATTTACCGCCCGTTGCTCCGTATAAACAGGTATTTCCAATAATTGTTGCTTCATGACTCTTAAATGCAGAACCAACGGGAGGACGCACGACTAACTTACCACCAGTCATGCCTTTACCAACATAATCGTTAGCATCACCCACTAAGGTCATATCTAAACCACCAGTATTCCATACACCAAATGATTGCCCTGCTGTCCCTGTTAACTCAACATGAATAGGTGCAGAAGCCATACCTTGATTACCATGTTTTTCAGCAATATACCCTGATACCATCGCCCCAACGGAACGATCTGTATTACAGATAGGTGTTCTTAACTGTAAGCCTGACTTATCATTAATTGCACATGTAGCCTGCTCCAATAATTTTTCATTTAGAGCGCCGCTATAATGAGATATATTTTCAGCCGAGTTATATAAGGTTTCACCTGATTTGTTATTTGGCTTGGCCAGTAAACCGGATAAATCAAGTTTACTTTGTTTAGACGTTTTACCTTCTAATGCTTCTAGTAAATCAGTTCGACCAATTAAATCGACTAATCTTGTAATTCCAAGACTCGCCATTATTTCTCGCGCTTCTTGCGCTATAAACTTAAAGTAGTTCATCGCCATTTCAGGTAGGCCATGGTAATGATCTTGACGTAACTTTTCATCTTGAGTTGCAACACCTGTTGCACAGTTATTCAGATGACATATTCTTAAAAATTTGCAGCCAAGTGCCACCATCGGACCGGTACCAAAACCAAAGCTTTCAGCCCCTAAAATAGCTGCTTTAACAATATCTAAACCTGTTTTTAAACCGCCATCAGTTTGTAAGCGAATTTTATGTCTTAAACCATTCTCAACTAATGCTTGCTGTGTTTCAGCTAATCCTAGCTCCCAAGGGCTACCAGCATATTTAACTGACGTTAATGGACTTGCTCCTGTACCGCCGTCATAACCTGAAATTGTGATCAGATCTGCATAAGCTTTTGCAACTCCAGTTGCGATTGTGCCTACTCCTGGTTCTGATACTAATTTAACTGAAATCAAAGCTTGTGGATTAACTTGCTTCAAATCAAAAATAAGCTGTGCTAAGTCTTCAATTGAATAAATATCATGATGCGGTGGAGGTGAAATTAATGTCACTCCTGGCACTGAGAATCTTAGTTTAGCAATATAAGGCGTTACTTTATCTCCAGGTAATTGACCGCCTTCTCCAGGTTTTGCGCCTTGAGCAACTTTGATTTGGATAATATCTGCATTACGTAAATAATGTGCAGTAACACCAAACCGCCCCGATGCAACTTGTTTAATACGAGAATTTTTAACTGTACCAAAGCGTTTTACATCTTCGCCACCTTCTCCTGAATTTGAACGACCACCTAAGGTATTCATTGCAATAGCAAGTGCTTCATGTGCTTCAGGAGATAATGCTCCAATACTCATTGCTGCGGAGTCAAAACGTTTATATAACTCTGTAGCTGGTTCTACATCATCAATAGCAATGCCATTTTCAGAAACGTTCAGTTTTAATAAATCTCTAAAGGTTGTTGCAGGTCTGTTATTTACTAAATCAGCATATTTTAAGTAATCGGTATAATCACCGGATCTTACTGCTGTTTGTAATGTACCAACTACATCAGGGTTATAAGCGTGATATTCCCCACCATGAACATATTTGAGTAAACCACCATGATCTAATTGCTTACGTTTAATCCATGCTTTTCGAGATAAGTTGGTTTGATCTTGTTGAAAATCTGTAAAGTCAGCGCCTTGGATTCGATTACTCACGCCTTTAAAACATAGATCAACAACTTCATCTGCAAGGCCTACCGTTTCAAATAACATCGAACAGCGATAGCTCGCAATTGTGCTTATGCCCATTTTTGACATTATCTTATATAGCCCTTTATTAATGGCATTTCTATAAGATATAAATACTTGAGCATCATCTTTATCAATCACTTTATCACGTACCATTTTAGCAAGAGATGCAAAAGCTAAATATGGATAAACAGCTGTGGCACCAAAGCCGAGTAAAACAGCAAATTGATGTGGATCTCTACAAGAACCAGTTTCAATAACTATATTAGTATCACAACGTAAACTATTATCAACTAAACGTCTTTGTACTGCACCAACAGCCATTGCAGCAGGAACAGGTAAAGTCTCTTTAGTTACATCTCTATCTGACAATATAATTAAAACTGTGCCATCTTTTGCTAATTGCTGTGCTTCATCACAAATACGTTCTACTGCAGATTTTAAACCTTCATTTGGTAAATAATTAATGTTAATTGTCGCATTTGAATAATGAGCTTGATCCTCATTCACTAACTGTTCAATGTCAGAACACATCAATACAGGGCTATCAAACTGTAATCGTTTAGCATGCCCAGTTGTTTCATTAAATACATTTTGTTCACGACCGATACACGTTGCTAATGACATGACATGGTTTTCACGTAAAGGGTCGATTGGAGGGTTAGTTACTTGTGCAAATTTTTGACGGAAATAATCAAATAAAGAACGCTCTTTACTTGAAAGTACAGCGAATGGCGTATCATCACCCATAGAACCTGTGGCTTCTTGGCCATTTTCACCCATAATACGCAATGCTTGGTCTAATTCTTCATTGGAATAACCAAACATTTTTTGATAAAGATTTAGCTGTTCTTCATCCCACTTACGTGCACTATCAAGTGCATTATCTATTTTCTCAAATGGCACTAAACGCTTAACATTTTTCTCTAGCCATTCTTTATATGGATGACGAGATTTAAGATCTTGATCAATCTCATCTGATTGCCAAACCTTGCCATGTAATGTATCAATAACCAATAGTTCGCCAGGTCCAACTCGACCCTTTTCGACAACTTCATCTGGAGAATAATCCCATATACCTACTTCTGAGGCTAAAGTCATAAAACCGTCTTGGGTTATGACATATCTTGCTGGACGCAGACCATTTCTATCCAAATTACACGCTGCAAATCGGCCATCTGACATAACAATACCAGCAGGGCCATCCCATGGTTCCATATGCATAGAGTTAAAATCATAAAATGCGCGTAAATCTTCATCCATAGCACGGTTTTTCTGCCATGCTGGCGGCACTAACATTCGCATAGCACGGAAAATATCCATACCACCTGCTAGGAATACTTCCAGCATATTATCAAGTGATGATGAATCAGAACCAGATTCATTGACAAAAGGCGCTGCTGAACTTAAATCTGGTAATAGTGGAGATGAAAATTTATATTCACGTGCTCTAGCCCATTGGCGGTTTCCTTCAATGGTATTGATCTCACCATTATGCGCTAAATATCTAAAAGGTTGTGCTAAAGGCCAGCGCGGTTGTGTATTAGTTGAAAACCTTTGATGAAATACACAAATGGCAGATTGCATTCGCATGTCAGCTAAATCCAAATAAAAATTTGGTAAATCAGCGGGCATAACAAGACCTTTATAAATAGTCACTAAGCCAGATAGACTCGCAAAGTAAAAATCTTTATCAAAATCGATGCGTTTTTCTATTCTTCTACGCGCTATATATAAACGACGTTCTAAATCTTTTGGACGCCATCCTTCAGGAGCACTAATAAATACTTGTTCAAAACTAGGCAATTGTTCAATTGCAATTGGACCTAAACTAGTGGTATCAGTGGGTACTTCACGCCAGCCAACAATTGATAAAGTTTCTTTTTCTAATTCTTCATCAATAATTGCACGAGTGCGAATTGCTATATCAGTATCAAGATTTAAAAAAACCATGCCTACAGCGTAATTTTTGCCTAAATGCCAATCATTTTCCAGTGCTATTGCACGGAAAAAGCTGTCGGGCTTTTGTAATAATAAGCCACACCCATCACCCGTTTTTCCGTCAGCGGCAATACCGCCACGGTGTTGCATGCGATCTAAACCAGTAATGGCTGTGCGTACTAATTTATGGCTCGGTTGCCCTTCTATATGAGCAATTAATCCAAATCCACAGTTATCTTTTTCGTAACTTGAGTCATATAACATGTATGTCCCCCTCCCCTTGCTATTACTAGAGTTTGAAAATGCGACGTGTTCAGTTTAAATAAAATGAACTCTAGCAGAGGGTAAAATTAACCATAAACGCAGTCATAGTCAAACTTTTTATGAATATATATTCACACCGATGAATATTACTCATGATGAACAATAAAACATAAAAATTAACAAAATAGGATGTTGGTGGTGAAAAAGCAGTTATTTTTTTCATGACACTGGTGTCATGTTGTTACTTTTGTAAATGAGATTAACTTTCAATATACGTTTACGTAAACGTAAAGCAAGACCAGTATGAATACTTATGCATGGTAATACCAATTAACCTGACATGTAAATACTGTCTATAAAAACTATGCTTTATCGTTTTTTATGAAGTTAATAGACATTATGTTATAAACAATTTTATATAGGGTATTTTATTGGTGAATGTTGGTGATATTGAAATTATTAGAACAGAACTAATAATTTGATATAAAAAATAATAGGCAATAAATTTTAGGTATAAAAAAAGCGAGCTAAGCTCGCTTTTTTTGCAAAGAATAAAATTATTTATTCTGCAGAATCTTCTTCTGATTTATATTTTTCAGCTGTTTCTGTGATTAAAGGCTGTAATTCACCTTTTTGGAACATTTCAATAATAATGTCACATCCACCAACTAACTCACCGTCAACCCATAACTGTGGGAAAGTAGGCCAATCTGCATATGCTGGTAATTCAGCTCGAATATCAGGATTAAGCAAGATATCAACATAAGCAAACTGTGCGCCACAAGACATTAAAGCTTGTGATGCTTGAGATGAAAAGCCACAGTTTGGTAATTTTGGTGAGCCTTTCATGTAAAGAATAATTGGATTTTCAGAAATCTGTTGTTTAATTTTATCTATGGTTTCCATCTACAACCTCAAAACGCCTAAAATTGACTACAATAAATGTATTTAAAATAGCACTTTATTTATACTATTTATAAAAAAGTAACTTAATCATGAGTATATTAACATTGCTGTTTATTAAAACTTGAGTAAAATACTCGGAATATATACCCGTAACCATTCATAATAAGAAGTTTCAGCAAGTTAAATCTAAGTTAGATTCTAGGCGTGAAAGTGAAGAAGTGGTTATTCCTCTTTAAGCTTTCACAACAACGAAGATGACTTGAATATAACCTGCCCTCTGGGAGTTTGAGGGAAAAATCAGCTCTGTGTTATCACTTTAGCTAAGGGAATAACCATTAGCTGTAAGTGATGCCTAGATCTGATTTCCCCCTCAAACTCTGAAGCCCTTATTATGAAAGGCTACGAGTATCTTAACACAAAGCAGTTGTACTTAACAAAATACCATGGAGAAAAAAATGGCATTTGAACTACCGTCACTACCATATGCAATCGATGCACTTGCACCGCATATTTCACAAGAAACTTTAGAGTTCCATCACGGCAAACATCATAATACTTATGTTGTTAAACTTAACGGTTTAATTGCAGGTACTGATTTAGCTAATAAAACATTAGAAGAAATTGTTTGTTCTTCAGAAGGCGGTGTATTTAACAACGCAGCTCAAATCTGGAACCATACTTTTTATTGGAACTCACTTGCACCTAATGCAGGTGGAACACCTACAGGCGCTATCGCAGATGCTATCAATGCTAAATGGGGCTCTTTCGAAGAATTCAAAGCTGCATTAAATGATAAAGCGGTAAATAACTTCGGTTCAAGCTGGACTTGGTTAGTTAAACTTGCTGATGGTTCACTTGACATAGTGAATACTTCAAATGCAGCAACACCATTAACTGAAGATGGCGTAACACCTATTCTTACAGTCGATTTATGGGAACATGCTTACTACATTGATTACCGTAATGTACGTCCTAATTACTTAAATGGTTTTTGGGCATTAGTTAATTGGGAATTTGCAAATAAAAACTTTGCATAGGTTTTAATTAGAATTACTTTTAAGGCACTCATTGAGTGCCTTTTTTATGCCGGATAAAAAAGTATATTAAATATCGGGTTAATCTCATCTATTGCAAAAACATCAATAATTACAATTCTATAGTAAAATTTTTATTTAAAAACCTTCACTTTATTTCTTAACTGCGACTACGCTTAAAGTAGAGTTACTCTTTTTAAAAATGTCTTTGAGATAATGATTGGAGGTCCATATGACAATATTTGATCACTACCAGGCCAGATATGAAGCGGCCAAAGAAGAAGAATATACGATATCTGAATTTTTAGAGATATGCAGAACCGATAAATCCGCTTATGCCAGTGCTTCAGAGCGATTATTAATGGCCATCGGTGAACCTGAAATGGTTGATACATCACAAGATCCTACTTTAAGTCGAATTTTTTCTAACCGTGTTATGGCACGATACCCTGCATTTAATGAATTTTATGGCATGGAAGAAGCTATTGAACAAATTGTTGCTTATTTAAAACACGCTGCACAGGGGTTAGAAGAGTGCAAACAAGTACTATATTTATTAGGTCCTGTTGGTGGGGGTAAATCTTCATTAGCTGAAAAATTAAAATTTTTAATGCAAAAAATGCCAATATACTGCATTAAAGATTCTCCTGTTAACGATCATCCATTATCTTTATTTGATTGTTTAGAAGATGGAAAGTTATTAGAAAAAGAATATGGCATAAACCAAAGGTACTTAAAAACCATTATCTCCCCTTGGGCTGCCAAACGTTTACATGAATTCAATGGTGATATCAGTCAATTTAAAGTTGTTAAACGTTACCCTTCTATTTTAGATCAAACTGCAATCGCAAAAACTGAACCTGGCGATGAAAATAACCAAGATATTAGCGCCTTAGTAGGTAAAGTTGATATTAGACAACTTGAACATTTTGCTCAAAATGATCCTGATGCTTATGCATATTCCGGCGCTTTATGTCGCGCTAATCAAGGTTTGATGGAATTTGTTGAAATGTTCAAAGCGCCTATTAAAGTTTTACACCCTTTATTGACTGCGACTCAAGAGGGTAATTATAACGGGACTGAGGGTTTATCTGCACTGCCATTTACCGGAATAATTTTAGCTCATTCCAACGAATCCGAATGGCAAACATTTAGAAATAATAAAAATAATGAAGCTTTCTTAGATCGTGTTTACATAGTGAAAGTACCCTACTGTTTACGCGTAACAGAAGAAGTTAAAATTTATGATAAATTGATAGAAAGTAGTGAATTAAAAACATCACAATGTGCGCCAGGTACCTTAGAAACCTTAGCGCAGTTTAGTGTATTGTCTCGATTAAAAGAGCCTGAAAACTCAAGTGTATACTCTAAAATGCGGGTGTATGACGGAGAAACATTAAAAGATACCGATCCAAAAGCAAAGTCTTACCAAGAATATAAAGATTATGCAGGTGTAGATGAAGGTATGAAAGGACTATCTACTCGTTTTGCTTTTAAGATTTTATCACGCGTATTCAATTTTGATCATACTGAAGTCGCCGCCAACCCAGTTCATTTATTTTATGTATTAGAACAACAGATTGAACGAGAACAATTTGCACAAGATATTCAAGAGCAATATCTTGAATTTTTAAAAGGTTTTTTAATTCCTAAATACGTTGAGTTTATAGGTAAAGAAATCCAAACAGCATATTTAGAGTCATATTCTGAATACGGGCAAAATATTTTTGACCGTTATGTAACTTATGCTGATTTTTGGATTCAAGATCAAGAATATAGAGATCCCGACACAGGTCAGCTTTTTGATAGGTCTGCATTAAATGCCGAACTTGAAAAAATAGAAAAACCTGCGGGAATTTCAAACCCTAAAGATTTTAGAAACGAAATTGTAAATTTTGTTCTACGCGCTAAAGCACACAATAATGGCAAAAATCCAACTTGGACTAGTTACGAAAAGCTGAGAACTGTAATAGAGAAAAAAATGTTCTCAAATACTGAAGACTTATTACCAGTTATTTCATTTAACGCTAAAACATCTGGTGACGATCAGAAAAAACATGAGGATTTTGTCAATCGTATGGTTGAGAAAGGCTATACCCAAAAACAAGTACGACTATTATCTGAGTGGTATTTACGCGTGCGTAAATCGCAGTAACATGAGATTAAAAGAGGGAAATATATGGCCCACTTTATAGACCGCCGGTTAAATGGCAAAAACAAAAGTACGGTGAATAGACAGAGGTTTATTCGCCGCTATAAACAGCAGATAAAAAAAGCCGTATCTGATGCTATTAATAAACGTAGTGTCACCGACATAGATCAAGGTGAAAGTGTTTCGATTCCTAGTAAAGATATTGGAGAACCTACTTTTCATCAAGGTAAAGGTGGTGTTAGAAATACAGTTCACCCTGGCAATGACCAATTTACTAAAGGGGATAAGATTAAGCGCCCGCAAGGAGGTCAAGGAGGAGGTGCTGGTGAAGGAGAAGCAAGCGACAAAGGTGAAGGCGAAGATGAATTTGTATTCTCAATTTCAAAAGATGAATACTTAGACTTATTATTTGAAGATTTGGAACTGCCTAATCTACAAAAAACTCAGTTAGACAAACTGATGGAAATGGAAACCCATCGAGCAGGATTTTGCTCTGATGGTGTACCAACCAATATTGATATTGTTAGGTCATTACAAGGTTCATTAGCTCGAAGAATTGCAATGTCAGCTGGAAAAAAAAGACAATTGAAGGAAGCACAAGCTGCTTTAGCTGAATTAGGAAAACATAAAACGCCAGACGATGCTGAAATTAAATTGTTAATAAAGGAAATTGAAGAGTTAAAATCTAAGATTTCAAAAGTGCCTTTTATCGATTCATTTGATTTAAGATTCAGAAATTATGAACAAAGACCAAAACCAACCAGCAAAGCAGTTATGTTTTGTTTAATGGATGTATCAGGATCTATGGACCAAGCAACAAAAGAAATGGCTAAAAGGTTTTATATATTACTTTATATGTTCTTAACAAGAACTTATAAAGATATTGAAGTGGTTTATATTCGTCATCATACTCAAGCCAAAGAAGTAGACGAACAAGAGTTTTTCTATTCTCAAGAAACAGGAGGCACAATTGTATCTAGTGCATTAAAACTGATGGATGAGATAGTCGCTAAAAAATATGATCCAACCCAGTGGAATATTTATGCAGCTCAAGCATCAGATGGAGATAACTGGGCAGATGATTCACCTAACTGTACGGAGCTGTTATTAAACAATATTTTACCAAAAGTAAGATATTATTCTTATATTGAAATTACCAATAGAGCACATCAAAGTTTATGGCGGGAATACGAAAAGATAACACAGTCATTTGATAACTTTGCAATTCAACATATTCGTTCTGTAGAAGATATTTACCCTATCTTTAGAGAGCTATTTAAGAAAAACAGTCAAAAATCTTAAGTTATTAATCGTTTAAGGAGGACTTATGCTAACAAAAAGTAAAAATTTTAGACCTTTATTTGAATACGTTCGATTTAATAATTCAATAAATTTAGATAGCTTGTTTTAAAGGAGATCAATATGACACAAGATATAAACATTGATCAGCCAATTAAAAAGTCAGGTGATCCAAGCCATACTGATGAGACATATCAATTAAGTGATGGTCCTGATTGGACATTTGAGCTACTTGAGCAATACCAAACAGAAATTGCGAGAGTAGCTTCACATTACCGTTTAGATACTTATCCAAACCAAATTGAAGTCATTGCAGCAGAACAAATGATGGACGCATATTCAAGTATAGGTATGCCAATTGGATATAGTCATTGGTCTTACGGCAAAAAATTTATTCAAACAGAGCAAAGCTATAAACGCGGACAAATGGGGTTGGCATATGAGATAGTAATCAACTCAGAGCCGTGTATTTCATATCTGATGGAAGAAAATACTCTACCAATGCAAGCACTTGTCATTGCACATGCGTGTTATGGACATAATTCATTCTTTAAAAATAATTATTTATTTAAAACTTGGACTGATGCGAGTTCTATTATTGATTATTTAGTTTTTGCAAAAAACTATATTGCAGATTGCGAACAAAAACATGGTTTAGTACAAGTAGAATCTTTATTGGACTCTTGCCATGCATTAATGAATTATGGTGTTGACCGCTATAAGCGACCACAATCAATTTCTTTATTTGAAGAACAGCGTAGGCAAGAAGAGCGTGAAACTTATTTACAATCTCAGGTAAATGAACTGTGGAAAACGATTCCACAGCAACAGCTTCAGCAAAAGCAAGATACCCTTCACTTTCCAACAGAACCACAAGAAAATATTCTATACTTCATTGAAAAACATGCACCTTTACTACACTCTTGGCAAAGAGAGATAATTAGAATTGTTAGAAAAATTTCTCAATATTTTTATCCTCAAAAACAAACCCAAGTCATGAATGAAGGTTGGGCTACATTTTGGCATTATACGATTACCAATCATCTATATGATGAGGGAAAAGTAACTGATGCATTTATGATGGAAATATTACAAAGCCATACTAATGTTGTTTATCAACCACCGTACAATAGTCAATATTACTCAGGGATCAACCCATACGCGCTTGGCTTTAATATGATGATTGATATCAGGCGTATATGTGAAAATCCGACAGAAGAAGATAAAGAGTGGTTCCCTGATATTGCTGGTAGTAACTGGTTAGATACACTACATTTTGCAATGAAAAACTTTAAAGATGAAAGCTTTATAAGTCAGTATCTATCACCAAAATTAATGAGGGATTTTAAATTATTTTCAATTTTAGATGATGAAAAGCAAAACCATTTAAATGTTAGCGCGATTCATAATCAACAAGGCTATCACGATATTCGTCAAGCTTTGTCTGAACAATATAACCTGAGTAATTTGGAGCCAAACATTCAAGTATTTGACGTTAATCTAAAAGGAGATCGTGCTTTAACATTACGCTATATACCGCATAATGATATTCCGTTAGGTGATTCAAAAGATGAAGTTATTAAGCACTTACATCGGCTTTGGGGGTTTAAAGTAAAACTGGAAACAGCTTCCTCATCAGGTTCTGTAACAACAATTTCACAGTGCCCTACGGCTGAAGAAGAAAAAGCGATTTAATCTGTGTAAATTTAGAAGCCCCAAATTATCTGGGGCTTTATATTAATTAAACTTCTTTCGTGTCACTTTTAAAAACAGTCACTTTATTTCGTCCATTTTCTTTTGATTGATAAAGTGCATTATCAGCCGCGACTATCCAATCTTCATGTTTTGTAAAATGACTTTCTAACTTAGCAATACCTAAACTAATTTTGATTCTAATTTCACACTCTTCATAATAAATTGTAGAACTTTCAATTATTTTTCTAAAGCGCTCTGCAAAAATAACGGCTCCTTCAATATCGGTATCAACTAAAGTAACAGCAAATTCTTCACCACCATAACGACCAGCAACATCCGACTCCCGCAAGGTTTTTTTCAAAACATCGGCTATATGACGAATGGCCGCATCACCACCAGCATGGCCAAAGTTATCATTTACATGCTTAAAATGATCAATATCAAACATTAATAAGCAACTTTCATTATTATTTCTATTTATTCGTTTGAATTCTTTATGAAGAGACTCTTCCCAAAAGCCACGATTATATAAACCCGTTAATCGATCTATACGACTTAGTTCAGCTAATTTTTTATTTGCAAGTTCTAGTTCTAATTTATTTACTGCTTCATCTGTTACATCATATAAAATAATACATAAATGCCCCACTTCTCCCAATGTATTTGTCAAAGGAATAAAAGTCGCATTTTGATACATGTGATCAGCTTTACCAGTGATCGGCCGATAATTTTTAAATTTAAATATATAAGGTTGCTGTTCCCAAATAGTAAAAGAGCGATTCTTTAATACAAATACGGCTTCTGATTTACTACGGAACCATTTTTCATCAATACTTGGAAATAAATCAAATACATCTTTATCTTTTACAGCACTTGGTAATAAACCTGAATGATTTTCCATAAAACCATTCCATACACATATATTATACTTACGATCTAATACCACTAACCCAACGTCTATGGTATTAAACATATCCATCATCCAGTGAATTTCATTCATTTCAAAGTCAGCAGCAGGCATATCACAAATCTTCTAATTTAGGGTTAAAACATATCCATCATGTACCTGCCAAATTTAATCATCCAAAGTCGTTAGCAGGCATATTACAAATCTTCTAATTTATATTAATCATCTAATAAATATTGAACTTTATATTTCAACGTTTTTAATGAGTCTTCAGTAAACAATAACATTAAATCAAAATTAACATCATGATTTTCAATGCCATAGCTAATCTCTATCGCTAGTGTACGTTGCCATCTTGATTTATTTGTTTGTACCAATTTGGCAACATCACAATGCTGCCCCATTACAACGGGATGTCCCTGACTGAATGGCATATCTAATTGCTTTGATAAACCAGATAAAACTGAGCCGATTAAAATATTTGCAATATCCATTAAGAGCTCAAGTTCTACCTTTTCGTTGACCTCACCTTCATAATTCATTAAAGAAGCAATTTCCTTAAAACTAGAATCATTAAGTAAAATCAATGCTTCGCCAGATACCCCACCGCCGATAAATCCTTGACAAACACCAGATGTACTGGCGTTTGCATCAATAGATTGCAATGCCATATTCAATTCACTAACTTCTAACACATTAACATTAGGAATAGGAAGTTTTACAAAAACATTTAATAAACGTGCCAACAAATCTCCAGCTTGACCCATAGCAACATTGGTTAACTCTTGATATATATCTCTTATTTCAGGCTCAATCTGTTCACCTAGCTTATGAGCTAAACGTTCTCTGATAGCTTTATCTTTAATGCCATGTTTTTCAATAATTTCATCAAGTTTTTCTGGGGAACAAGGTTTTTTAATAAAATCAATTGCTCCTAGCTCTATAACACGAGCATGAGCCGTAGGTTGAATATCTCCAGATACAACAACGGTTAGTACTTCTAACCCTTGCTCTTGAATAGCCTGTAATACTTCATAACCATCCATTTGTGGCATATTCAAGTCAAGAAATAATATTTCAGGTTCTATAGCTTTTATTTGTTCGATACAATGTAAACCATGCTCAGCATATTCAATTTGAATATCCCAATCATCAGGCAAAGAACGTGCAAGCTGACGACGAGCTAATCTTGAATCATCACATATTAAAATAGGAGTGGCCATACACATTCTCATCTTGATTTATAATAGTAATTTTAGAAGAAGTTCAGCTAAAATTACATTTTTTTCTAATTCTAAAGTTAGCATAACAGAAATGTAAATTCGATTTAATATTAAACTGTAAAATTAATAACTTAACTGAACAATATTTTCGAGGCATAAAATAAATTATTTTATATATTAATAAATTAATTTAAAATCTCTCTTAAAATTAATACATACACTCACCTATAGGAATTTTATGTTACGTAATCTACTATTTTTAACCTGTTTATCTCTGAGTTTATTTACTTGGTCAACTCCCAATATCAATTCATTAGACGCAGGAAAAGTAACTGCGGGTAATAAACCAATTGTATTATTAGGCAATTCAGTATCGCTTGGTCAACAAGCTCCTAATTTTAAAGTGGTAGATGATAAATTTACAGCTATTGAATTAACTAATTTTACAGACCAAAATGTATTAATTAGCGTTGTACCAAGCTTAGATACGGGGATTTGTAGTTTGCAAACCAAGTTTTTTAATGAAAAACTTGCTATTGAACACCCTAATTTAGTGATGTTAACTATCAGTGCTGATTTACCATTCGCTCAAAAACGTTTTTGCACTGCTGAAAATATAGATAAAGTGATTACTTTATCTGATTCAGTTTGGCATGACTTTGGAAAAAATTATGGTTTAATGATTCAAGATATGGGCTTACTAACTCGAGCTATATTTTTATTAAACAAAAATCATAAAATAGTGTATAAACAATTGGTTCCAAATTTATCTCAAGAACCTGACTATGTTTCAGTCTCAGCGGCTATAAAAAAACTCTAAAGTATCTGCCACGCAGTTTCTAAAGACAACTTCGTGGCAATAAAGACGATTAATTAATTTTCCAAAACAACAAATCACTCTTATTAAGTAATTCTTAAGCACCATGATAAATTAAGTAAACAGCGCTAAATTCGAATTAAAGTTTTTCTTTTCGCACTAAATGACTTTCATATATATACAAAGCAGAACTATTTACCAGTTATTTAAATTATTTATAACAATATCTTTAAATACATTTATGTGATCGGTTCTATTATTTAAAGCCGGAATATAATCAAAGCCAATGCCACCCGCCTCAATAAATATTTCTTTATTTTCAATTGAAATTTCTTCTAATGTTTCTAGGCAATCAGCAGAAAATGCTGGACATATTAACTGTACAGAGTTAATTCCCTCTTTAGGAAGCTGTTCTAATGTTTTATCAGTGTAGGGTTGTAGCCATTCTTGTTTGCCAAAACGAGATTGAAAAGTCATCATCCACTCGTTATCTTTTAACCCTAATGATTTAGCCGTTTCTCTTGCTGTATATTCACAATGGTCAAAATAAGGATCACCTTTCTCTATGCATGCTTTTGGTAAACCATGAAATGAAAAAATCAGCTTATCTGCTTTATTTTTTTGCTGCCAAAAATCTTTTACTGATTCTGCTAACGCTGATATATAAAGTGGATTTTGATAATAATCTTTAATAAAACGAATTTCTGGTAAATTTCTAATTTTTGCTAAGCTTTTATTTAGTTTATCAAAAACAGCGGCCGTTGTGGTTGCTGAGTATTGAGGATATAGCGGCAGTACTAGTATATTCTCAATACCTTTTTGTTTCATTAAATCTAACTTTGAACTAATAGAGGGTGAACCATATGTCATGGCTAACTCAATTGTTAAATCAATCTCGTAATTATCTTTCATGGATTGGGCTAAAGATATTGCTTGCTGTTCGCCAATAACTCTCAATGGAGAACCTTGCTTAGTCCAGATAGAAGCGTAAGCTTTTGCTACTTTTTTGCATCTTAGCGGTAGTACAGCCCCATTTAATATGAAATACCAAATAAATGGAGGAATTTCTACCACACGAGTATCAGATAAAAATGCTTTTAAATACTGTTTAACCGCTTTTGGTGTCGGTGCATCTGGTGTACCAAGATTTACCAGTAAAACACCATATTTAGAAGAATTCTTAGATAAAGTTAATTTCATTATATTTCTTTCTAGTTGGGTATACCCGTAACCATTCATAATACGGGATTTCAGCAAGTCAAATCAGAGTTAGATTCTAGGCGTGAAAGGGAAGGAGTGGTATTCCCCTTTAAATTTTCACAACAACGAAGATAACTTGGATTTGGCATGCCCTCTGGGAGTTTAAGGGAAAAACCATCTCTGTGTTATCACTTTAGCTAAGGGAATAACCATTGGCTGCAAGTGATGCCTTGATCTGATTTTTCCCTCAAACTCTGAAACCCGTATTTTGAAAGGCTACGGGTATGTAAAAACCCACAAACTTTGTGGGTTTTTAATTTATTAGATATTCATCATTTTTGCAATGATATTGATCAATCTAAAATGGTTAATCTAGTCTAGCTTAACCTAATAAATCAGCAAGTTGAGCACTTACAGCTTCAACAGCTTGTGTGCCATCAAATTTATTGTATTTAGTATTCCCTGAGTTTGCTTCGGCTTGGTAATACTCTACTAAAGGTTTTGTTTGATCATGATAAATGCCTAAACGTTTACGAACAGTTTCTGCAACATCATCTTCACGGATAATTAATTCATCACCCGTTTCGTTGTCTTTACCTTCTACTGCAGGTGGGTTATATACAACATGGTATACACGGCCTGAAGCAGGATGTACACGACGACCGCCCATACGTTCAACAATTACTTCATCAGCAACATCAAACTCAATTACGTTATCAACAACTACGCCATTTTCTTTCATAGCATCAGCTTGTGGGATCGTACGAGGGAAACCGTCTAATAAGAAGCCTTTAACACAATCTGGTTTTGCAATACGCTCTTTAACTAAACCAATGATGATCTCATCAGAAACCAATTGGCCAGCATCCATTACTTTTTTAGCTGCAAGACCCATTTCAGTGCCTTCTTTAATTGCAGCACGTAACATATCACCAGTAGAGATCTGTGGAATACCATATTTATTCATTAAGAATTGAGCTTGAGTACCTTTACCTGCACCTGGAGCACCTAAAAGAATAATGCGCATATTAATTGCCTTTGTTTGAAATTAAAATTCGAAGCGAATTCTTCCATAAGCGCAAAGTATACTCAAGAAACTTTGCAGTAAATTCGCCAAAAGTTGTAGAAATTAAAAAAGGAAGCTAGGCTTCCTTTTTTATGTATTAAATATTAATCAATATTACTTGCTTAAATCTAACATTAGTTTATTTAAGCGGCTTACAAATCCTGCTGGATCTTTTAAACTACCACGCTCAGCGAGTAATGCTTGATCTAATAACACTTCAGACCATTGTGCAAACTTCTCTTCGTCTTGCTCATCATTTAAATGTTTCACTAATTGATGTTCTGGGTTTAATTCAAAAATAGGCATCGCTTCTGGGGCGCCTTGACCTACAGATTCCATTAATTTTGCCATTTGTGAACTCATATCATTTTCATCAGCAACAACACATGCTGGTGAATCTGTTAATCTATTCGTAAAACGAACTTCTTTTACTTTATCGCCAAGTACCGTTTTAATACGTTCGGCTAAGCCTTCAACTTCTTTTTCTGAGTTTTCTTGATCTTTCTTACTTTCTTCATCATCAAGATCACCTAAATCTAAGTCACCACGTGTAATTGAAGTTAACTGTTTCGAATCAAATTCAGTTAAATGGCTCATCATCCATTCATCAACACGATCGGACATTAATAATACTTCAATGCCTTTCTTACGGAAAATTTCTAAATGCGGTGAACTTTTAGCTGCGGCAAAGTTATCAGAAACAACATAATAAATTTTATCTTGGCCTTCTTTCATACGAGATACGTAATTAGCTAAAGAAACACTCTGAATTGACTCATTACTATCTGTTGAAGCAAAACGTAGTAATTTAGCAATAGCATCTTTATTAGCTGCATCTTCAGCAGGACCTTCTTTGATCACTTGACCAAATTCATTCCAGAATACTTGATAATCTTCAGTTTTATTTTTGCCCATACGATCAAGCATCTTAATAATGCGAGACGTACAACCTTTACGAATAGCTTGAGTTACCTTGTTATCTTGTAAAATTTCACGAGATACATTCAATGGTAAATCATTTGAATCCAATAAACCTTTTACAAAACGTAAATAGCTAGGCATAAACTGCTCAGCATCATCCATTATGAATACACGTTGAACATATAATTTCAGGCCACTTTTATGGTCACGATTCCATAAATCAAAAGGCGCTTTTTTCGGGATATAAAGTAAGCTAGTATATTCAGTCTTACCTTCAACTTTATTATGTGTCCAAGTTAGAGGTTCTTCCCAGTCATGACTTACATGTTTATAAAATTCTTTATATTCCGACTCTTCAATTTCAGATTTATCTAAAGTCCAAAGTGCAGTTGCTTTATTAATTGTTTCCCATTCGGCTGGTATTGCAGCGATTTTTTCACCATCTGGACTTTCAGACTCTGGAACTTCATCTTTAAACATTTGAACAGGGATTGAAATATGATCAGCATATTTTGTTACGATACCGCGAAGACGTAATGCTTCTACAAATTCTATTTCTTCTTCTTTTAAATGAAGCGTAATTTCAGTACCACGACTTTCTTTTTCAATTTCAGCAAGGGTGTATTCGCCTTCACCTTTTGAATGCCATTCTACCGCTTTTTCTTCACCCGCTTTACGTGTGCGAACCGTTACAGCATCAGCAACGATGAAAGCAGAGTAAAAACCAACACCAAACTGACCGATTAACTGAGAATCTTTAGCTTGATCACCAGATAAATTTTCAAAAAACTCGGCGGTTCCTGATTTTGCAATAGTCCCTAGAGAACTAATTACTTCTTCACGGTTCATACCAATACCGTTATCTGAAATTGTTACTGTTCCTGCTTTTGCGTCAGTGCTGATTTTTAATTTTAATTCAGCATCACCTTGATATAAATTACCATCTGAAAGCGCTAAAAAACGTAATTTATCAGCAGCATCTGATGCATTTGAGATAAGCTCACGTAGGAAAATTTCTTTATTTGAGTATAAAGAATGGATCATTAAGTTTAGGATTTGTTTAGCATCTGTTCCAAACGAATGGTTTTCTTTATTTAATTCAGCCGTCATTGAGGGTTCCATATATCTTTAATAAATCATATTCAAACTGATTCTATGTTTGAGTATTTGTTGGGGTATCACCTAAGTCACTCTAAGTTCAGAGCTTCAGGACTTAGGTATATCATTTATGAAATAGATATGGGGTAGCAAAAAATAAATTCAAGTAAAATTTAGTATTTCTATTAAAAAGTCCTTATCCGAAGTTAAAGACTTTATCTATTTGTATAAATAAAACTCAAACGATTACCTAAGTGTGAAAATCTAAATTTTTAATCTTCTGTTGTATCTCTTCAAACCTTAAATTTTCACAACAAGCAAAGCCTGATAATTTTTTAATTTTATTTCGTGCAAATATTGGAATACTGATGCCCGCTAAAAATCGACTATATATTCCTAAAGTCAGTTCGTGCGCAACTTTATCACTTAGGTGATTTTTAAATTCACTTAATGCTGAAATTAGAAACTCATCTCCTGGAAATTCAGTCTTTTTAGAGTATGCTAATTTAGCAACTTGACCTCGACACACACTACAATGACCACAATTTTCTGGTGAATTAAAATCGTCAAAATACAATGCCAAGTTACGACTTAAACATGTATTTAATTCAAAGAATCTCACTAGTGTCGCTATTCGTTTAACTTCCTTTTGCTCTTTTTCGACAAAGTAATCATGTAAACTTTGTACCAGCTGTGATTCATTAAGTTTATTAGTATCAATATTAAACACTTCTGTTATACGTTTAGTTTCAAGTTCAATTTGACCTTTTTCAGCTAAGTAATCTAGAGCAGCAACAACACGCCCTCTTTCAGTAGCATAATCTTGATATAAAGCGTCGAAGTCTAATGTTCCCCATACTTTCTTAAATTGTGTATGGCTAAAAATAGCGGATAGAAATGTACTTCTCTCTTGCGAAAATCCTGCTAGTATTTCTTGTTTCTCTTGTAGAAACTTATATTTAAATTCTGCAAAATAGGAGTACATCGGTTTAATTACATTCAATAATTCTAATTGAACTAATAATGTTTTTAGGGGAAGCTGTTTAATATTGCTCGCATTTGATAATCCCGTGGTTTGTAATTCCCACTGCCCTGTATCATGCTCAGTTAACATATTATCAATTATAAATTTAATACTGTTTTTCTCTGGTGTATCGCCAAATACAAAATTTTCTACTGTATTAATACCATCTAAATTAGCGAGGGTAAAACATTGCGATATTTGGCCATCTCGCCCCGCTCGCCCAATTTCTTGAGAGTAGTTTTCTATTGATTTGGGTAAATCGTGATGGATCACAAATCGTATATTAGACTTATCAATCCCCATACCAAAAGCGATTGTAGCAACAACAATTTGAACTTTATCATTCATAAAGTCATTTTGGATTCTTTGCCTTAAGTCATTTTCAAATCCAGCATGATAAGCGCACGCATTAATATTATTAGATTTCAGAAATTGCGCAACTTGCTCTGCACTGTGTTGCAAAGTAACGTATACAATTCCAGAACCTGATTGACTATTTATCACATCAAGTAGCATTTTGTTTTTGTTATCAGCTGAAACTGGCACCACTGATAAATCTAAATTTTCACGATAAAATCCCGTTTGGATCACATGCGCGTCTTGAATATTAAAACGCGCAGCCATATCTTTTTTAACCTTTTTGGTCGCTGTCGCCGTTAAAAGTAAAGTAAGTGGGATATTCAGTTGTTTACGATAATCTGGTAATTTTAAATAGTCAGGTCTAAAGTTATGACCCCACTCCGAGATACAGTGAGCTTCATCAACTACTAGCATAGAAACATCAACAGATTGAATAAACTGCCTAAAGCGTTCATTTTTAAATCGCTCGACAGAAACCATTAAAATCTTTGTATAACCAGAGCGCACATCACTCATTACTTGTTTATTTTGCTCTGGTGTTAAAGTTGAGTCAATACTAGCCGCCTTTATCCCTTTTTTAGCTAGAAATTCTAATTGGTCTTTCATTAAAGCTAATAGTGGCGACACAACTAAAGTTAAATGCGGTAAATGTATTGCACTTAATTGATAGCAAAGAGATTTTCCTGATCCAGTAGGGAATATTGCTAATGACGATTGACCATTTAATAATTGTGTAATCGTTTGCTCTTGACCTTGGCGAAACGTATCAAAACCAAACCACTGCTTTAGTGATCCACTGAGATCAATGTTCATTTGTCGCTTCCTTTATTTATATCAGCAGGTTAAAAAGTATTTATGGAAAAATTAATTATTAGCTTTAAAAAACTAAACACCAATATTCTATATTTATTCTTGTCTTTTTACTGTCTCATTTAAAATAATTTAATCAGACACTTGATAAAATGTACTTTACTGTATAAATTACCAGTATAGTTACTGTATGGATAAACAGCATGTTAATTTCTCTCGAAATCGAAAATTTTGCAATAGTAGACAAACTCAATGCCGAATGGGGGCCAGGAATGACCACCATAACGGGAGAAACGGGTGCCGGAAAATCAATTGCTATCGATGCTTTATCATTATGCTTAGGTGAACGCTCTGAATCATCCGTTGTAAGACCTAAATGCGAACGCGCTCAAATTAGTGCGCAATTTGATATTCACAATCTTCCTAAAGCAAAAAAATTCTTAAAAGACAACGATCTGATCAGTGATACTGAGTGCTTAATACGCCGTGTTGTTAATAAAAATGGCCGTAGTAAAGGCTATATTAATGGTATTGCAGTGACAGCTAGTCAGCTTAAAAGTTTAGGCCAATATTTGATTTCTATACATGGACAACATGCACATCAATTATTAACAAAACCAGAACATCAATTACATCTATTGGATGAATATGCAGGACACTTAGATTTGCAGCAAAATGTGAATCGTGCTTATGGTAAATATCACACACTAAAAAAAGAATTCAAACAGCTATCAGAACAACATGCCCAACAACAAGCACAGCTACAATTACTTGAATATCAAGTTGAAGAGTTAGATGAATTTGCACTACAAGAAGGTGAATTTGAGCAAATAGAGACTGAACACAAAAAGCTAAATCATAGCCAAACTTTAATTAGTGCATGTCAACAACAGTTACTCCAACTATATGATCAGGAAGGCGCTAATGCCTTTGGCTTTGTACAGCAAAGTGCAAACCAATTTACCGAGTTGTCTTCCATTGATAAAGCACTCGCGCCTATCAGCGAGTTGTTAATTGAAGCGAGTATTCAAATTGAAGAAGCGGCTGTTGAAATCCGCCAATATCAAGATAGAACAGAATGTGACCCTACCCGCTTAATTGAAGTGGAGGAACGTATGAGCCAGGCTTTGAATTTGGCAAGAAAACACCATACAAACCCTGAGACTTTATATCAACTTCATCAAGATTTAGTATCTAAACTCAATAATATTAGTTCTAATAACGCGAGAATTGAAGCGTTAGAACAATTAATTTCAGATGCTTTAAACGAATATCAATTACATACCAAGTTACTCAGCGATAGCCGACTGTCAGCGGCTGAAACACTTAACACATTGATCAGTTCAAGTATGCATCAATTATCTATGGAGCATGGTTGCTTTAAAATTGACATAAATTATCAAAATGATCTGAGCCCAAATAAATTTGGTTCCGACTGTATCGAGTTTTTAGTATCAACAAATCCGGGTCAGCCGCTACAAGCATTAGCTAAAGTAGCCTCTGGTGGTGAGTTATCTCGAATAAGCCTTGCGATCCAAGTAATTATTGCAGGTAAAGTAACAACACCCACTTTAATTTTTGATGAGGTTGATGTGGGAATTTCAGGACCTACAGCTGCTTCTGTAGGTGAATTATTACGAAAACTAGGTAAATCTACTCAAGTAATATGTGTCACACATTTACCACAAGTTGCAAGTTCTGGACACCAACAGTTTTTTGTTTCAAAACAAACTGATGGACAACAAACATCAACTCAAATGTTAGCACTAAATAAAAGTGGTAGAGCTGACGAAATAGCCCGTTTATTAGGTGGAAATAACATAAGTAAAGCAACTTTAACAAATGCTAAAGAACTGCTTAACGCCCATAATTAACCGCTATGATCTTATTTTGGACTGGTCATTCTTAGAATTAAAAAAGAGCTATAAAGCTCTTTTTTAATTATTAGCTGCTAGTTACACTTAACTCGCTGTATTTAATGGCTCAAAGCTTTTAACTAAATCATCAACGGCTTTCATCTGGCTCAAATAAGCTTCAAGTTTAGCTAAAGGTAAAGCACAAGGACCATCACATTTTGCTTGTGAAGGCTCTGGATGCGCTTCAATGAATAATCCAGCGATACCCAATGCGATACCACTTCTGGCAAGTTCCGTTGCTTGAGCACGTCGACCATCAGCAGAATCAGCTCGGCCACCTGGGCGTTGTAATGCGTGTGTTGCATCAAAAATGACCGGAGCTTGTTGCTTCATATCATCCATGCCTAACATATCAACAACTAAGTTATTGTAGCCAAAGCTTGAACCTCGTTCACATAAAATAATTTTGTCGTTGCCTGCTTCATGAAACTTTTTAATAATGTGACGCATTTCATGCGGCGCTAGAAATTGTGGTTTTTTAATGTTAATGACCGCACCCGTTTTTGCCATAGCAACCACCAAGTCTGTTTGACGTGCTAAAAATGCAGGTAATTGTATTACATCTACCACTTCAGCAACTGGCATAGCCTGATGAGTTTCGTGAACATCAGTAATAATAGGCACATTAAAAGTCTTTTTGATTTCTTCAAAAATCTTTAATCCTTCCTCCATACCAGGACCGCGGTATGAATTGATAGATGAGCGATTTGCTTTATCAAATGACGCTTTAAAAACGTATGGAATACCAAGTTTTTGTGTCACTTCAACATAATGCTCAGCGATTCGCATCGCTAAATCTCGAGACTCTAATACATTCATGCCACCAAATAAAACAAATGGCTTATCGTTTGCAACTTCTACTGATTGAACTTTAATAATATTTTTATTCATTATTTATCCTTAAGGTGCAACAGCTTGCATCATTAATCCACAAATATATGCCATATAGGTGCCTACGCCATAACCTAATACGGCTAATAAAACACCTACAGGTGCAAGTGAAGGATGAAAAGCAGCTGCGACAACAGGCGCTGAGGCGGCACCACCAACATTTGCTTGAGAGCCTACAGCCATATAAAACAATGGAGCTTTAATTATTTTAGCGACAATCAACATTAAGCTAGCATGTATTAGCATCCAAATACCGCCAACTATAAATAATCCAGGATTATCAAATATGGCAGTAACATTCATATGTAAACCAATAGATGCAACTAAGATATATAGGAAACTAGTTGCTACTTTTGATGCCCCAAAAGCTTCAATATGGCGTACTTTTGTAAATGATAAACTAATACCTATCGTAGTTGATATTACAATTAGCCAAAAGAATTTGCTATTTAAACTATACTCACTTGCCCACGCGAAATTATTACCAAAATATGGACCTAAGATATCTGCTGCAAAATGCGCTAAGCCGGTGATACCAAAAGCAATCGCTATAATTGTCATATAATCATTAAGAGTTGGCATACGTGCATGTTCTGCATGATATTTTTGAACACGATTTTTTAATTCTTCAATAGCTGAAGTATCAGCTCCTGTTTTTGCATCAATTTTTTTATGGTTAGCTGCCATAATTAATAATACAGCCATCCATAAATTCGCGACAATGACATCTACAGTAACCATAACAGAGAAAATATCTCCACCAACTTCAAACATCTCTTTCATTGAGGCTTGATTTGCACCACCACCAATCCAACTTCCAGCAACAGTTGTCATACCACGCCATACAGCATCAGGGCCATGGCCACCCACTATTTCAGGATTGATTGCACTCATTATTAATATCGCAATTGGACCACCAATTACAATACCGAGTGTACCGGTTAAAAACATAATTAATGCTTTTGGGCCTAAGTTTAAAATTGCTTTTAAATCGATACTAATGGTTAATAGAATCAAACAAGCAGGTAATAAAAATCGTGAAGCAACATAATAAACATTTGAAGCACTACCATCTACTATGCCAAACGTATTTAGCAGAGAAGGTAAAAAGTAACATAATAATAATGCTGGGACATATTTGTAAAACTTCACCCAAAATGAGTTTTGGCTACTTGATGTTTTAAAAATAAAACCTAAAATAATAGCTAATAAACCAAGAACAACTGCATCATTCGTGATTAAAGCTGAATGTGTGTCAGCCATTTTCTCTCCTAATTATATTTATATTAAACCCAATTAACAGGTTAGTTTTTAATGGATTGTATTTATGTTATTTTCCATTTCTTCAAGTTGGTGCTGAATAAGTTCAATCGCAGGATCGTCTGGACACTCACTTATAAAGTACTCTAAATCTTCTCTTGCCATTTCAGAGCAATTTATATTTCTTAAAAGGTAACCCCGATCTCTTCTTTCATATGGATCATCACCCGTAATTAGCATTAAAAGTTCAATACAATTAAGCGCCTGATAATTTTTATTTTCAGAAATAAAAGCCCATTTTTGATGTGCTAAAAATAATTTATATAAATTATCTTCTGGTACGATTTGAAATGAATCAGCATTATCTTCTACTGATAAATTTTCAGGCTTTAAATACCAAGATTGTTGCCCAGAAGCTGGATCAATTAAATATCCTTCATCCTGACTCATTTTTACATTAACCATTAGACTTGTTTCGAATACAACAATACAAACATCAAACTTAAGTTGATTTAACACATGCTTTAAAATGAGTGCTAAAGATAAATCACTACCTGTTCGGTAAATTAAAGAATAAGATAGACTATTCAATTTACTTTCTTCAATACGCTGACTTGTACCACTAAAAGCCCAGTCACTATAAAAGTGATCGACTAATGTATCCAAAATATCATGTTTAGTAATGCAACTGCTTACTACTTTTTCAGCTTCAATAACAAATTCATTCAAAATATCTAAATATTTTCTAACATCTGTTATGGCAAGCCATCTAAGTTCTGCTTTTAAACAGGCGTGTATGGGGTCTAGTTGATCATAATCTTGTTCATGATCATCAAACCAGATATCTGACTTCAATACCTGTACAACTCTATAAATCTCAAAAGGCCTATAGTTTACCTATATACCCAAGCCACTTCAAGATGCGAACTTCAGGACTACTGAGCATTTCATAATCTAGACGCATCTTTGTAGTAATGATGACTTCGATGGAGCAACTAGCATGATTTGCTCAGAAGTCTCTAAAAGGTTGGTTTAGAAGCGAATTATGCTGTGTTATATATTTTGCAAAGGGAGCAACCATTCTCTGTAATCAACCCCTTGCCTAAAGCGTTTCTCATTCCAACTGAATCCAGTATTTTAAGGTGGTTTGGGTATAATTGATTTCAATTTGATTCGGAAAGGAAAATTAACCTTTTTTTGGACGTTTTTTATAGTATGAAAGGACAATAGCGATTGATAAAAACTAACTCAATCGCTAATTAAAGAGAGGTTTATAGAAGGAAAGCGTTTTTAGATCCAGCTAAATATCCAACGAGACATAGACATACCGTGCATAAACCTAAAATAAGACACTGCTTACCTTTATTCGTTTGTTTTAAAAAAACAAAGCCTAATGCGATATAAGTGATGACAAGTACAATTTTCTCTATTAACCATGTATGTTCAAGAGGGTTCATACCCACCATATAAATTAAAGAAAATGCACTAATTAAAAGTAAAGTATCTCCGATATGGCTACTTATAAATAAAACTTTATTTTTTGCTAATTGCCAATTATTTAATCTTGATATTGCACGTATATAAAATAACACGATACTCAGAATAACAAATGTTAAATGCATGTGTTTAATTGCGATATAACTCATTTACTTCAATTGCCCCTTATTTAATTTAATGGTCTTGATTTATTTCTAAAATTGTTTCAAAAAATTCAATATTACTACTTAATAAATCGACTAACTGTGGTTCAAAGTGCAAACCTTTTTGCTTTTGGATTTCATTTAATGTTTTATCCAAATCCCATGCTTCTTTATAACATCTTTTATGTCTTAAAGAGTCATATACATCAGCCAAAGCAACAATGCGACCATATACGTGTATTTTGTCACCTTTTAGCCCTCGAGGATAACCTGTTCCATCCCACTTCTCGTGATGATCTCTCGCTATTAAAGCTCCTGCATTGATAATTGAGCGACGAGAACCCTTTAAAATTTGATGGCCTTTTTCAGAATGTGATTTCATTAAATCCCACTCATCACTATTAAGCCCTTCTGGTTTATGGATAATCGTATCTGGAATGCCTATTTTACCCACATCATGTAAAGGTGCTGCATGTTTTAATATTTCAGATTCAACATCAGACAATCCATATAAGTTAGCTAATTTGCACGCGATATGAGCAACACGTTTTACATGGTTACCTGTTTCACTTGAACGCTGCTCAACAGCTTCCCCTAACCTATATACAATTTCTCTCTGGGTATCCTCTACTTCAGATTGAAGTTGAATATTCTCATAGGCAACCTGAACATTTTGTGCAAAAATTTCAATTAGATGTTTATGCGAAGGTGTTAAAGTCTTTGGTACACCTGAGACGTAAAGCATAGAATTGTGATTGCACTCACTAGAACAATAAGCAAAAAGATAATCATCTTTATAAACGATACTTTTTTCTCTGAGTGATTGCTGACAAGCATTTAGCT